>ERZ1035025.11-NODE-11-length-109695-cov-95.359914_pt1 | contig 109695 bp, 71 predicted proteins | sample MGYA00520619_ERZ1035025 | MGnify/ENA primary metagenome ERZ1035025 (study PRJEB33766, sample SAMN09781742) | gut metagenome | biome: gut microbiome | host: Homo sapiens | place: Madagascar | study: EMG produced TPA metagenomics assembly of the PRJNA485056 data...
CCAAGACATCCTTGCCCTTGCAGTTGACCAGTTCATCCTTAGAGAACTCCATGCCAGCAAGGATTCGGTTCTGCTGAGAGAGGAGTTCGAGGGCGAAATAAACACCCTTCAATTCTCGTCCTGGAATCTTCAGGTCGCGGGCAGTAGGAGTACCCGTAGATACCACATAGGCATCGAAGCCTTCTGGCAACTTGGTAACATCAATCTGCTGATTGTATCTGAACTCGATGCCCTCTTCTTCGAGAAGACGAAGACGGCGGTCGATGATGCTCTTGTTGAGTTTGAAGTTAGGAATACCATAACGCAACAGACCACCGGCATTCTCACGCGCCTCGAATACTGTTACCTTATATCCCTTATGGTTCAACTGGTTGGCAGCTACCAATCCCGCAGGACCGGCACCGATGACAGCCACCGTCTTGCCATTACGCTCAGGAATCTCAACATGTACATAATCCTCAGAGAAGGCGTGCTCCACGATGGCACACTCATCCTCACGGTTGGTGGTTGGCTCATGATCCATGAGATTCAATACACACGCCTTCTCGCAGAGTGCAGGACAGATGCGTCCTGTGAACTCAGGGAAGTCGTTGGTGGAATTTAGGAGGCGGTAAGCCTGCTCCCAGTCGCCCTTGTAGAGGGCATCATTCCACTCCGGTGCCTTGTTGCCCAGCGGACAAGCCCAGTGGCAGAAAGGCACACCACAATCCATGCAACGGGAAGCCTGCTGTCGGCGGTCGTTGCTATTCAAAGTCTGTTCTACCTCGCTGAAGTCGAGGATTCTATCGTGAATTGGTCTATAACCTGCTTCCTTGCGAGGTATAGTCAAAAATGCTTTTGGATTTCCCATCTTTTTTCTAATTTTAAAATTAGTAATCGCGCTGCATATCCGCAATCTTCTGCTGCAACTTCTTTACCTGCTCCTCCTGGAGAACTCGCTTGTACTCGATTGGCACTACCTGGATGAAATCCTCTACATAGTGGTTCCAGTCGTCGAGCATGGTACGGGCAAGCTTACTGCCGGTGTAGAGATAATGCTGACGAATCAGCTCGTGCAACTCCTTGCGATAGGTGCTGTCCTCCACGAGGTTGATCTCCACCATATCCATGTTACAGAAGTAATCGAAGTTGTGGTTCTTATCCCATACATAGGCAACACCACCACTCATACCAGCGGCGAAGTTACGGCCGGTTTCACCGAGCACTACTACTCTACCGCCCGTCATATACTCGCAGCAGTGGTCACCAGCACCCTCAATCACGGCGATGGCACCGGAGTTACGAACACCGAAGCGCTCGCCTACCTTACCATTGATATACAACTCACCACTTGTGGCACCATACAATCCGGTGTTACCGGCGATGATGTTATCCTCAGCAGAGAAGTTGCTGCGGATAGGAGGAAGGATGGAAACACGACCTCCTGAAAGTCCCTTGGCGAAATAGTCATTGGTCTCACCTTCGAGCTTGAAATCCACTCCCTTAACCAAGAAGGCACCGAAACTCTGACCTGCAGAACCCTTGAACTTCACGTTCACGGTCTTGTCAGGAAGACCAGCCTCACCATATTTCTCGGCAATCATACCGCTCAGCATCACACCGGCAGCACGATCTGTATTCTTGATGACAAAATCGAGGTTCACCTCTTCCTGGTTCTCGATGGCACGCTGTGCACCACGAATCAACTGCTGGTCGAGTACATTGTCGAGGTCATGAATCTGCTCGGTAGTATGATAGAGCGAGCAATGACCTGTCTCACGATGCAAGAGACGGGAGAAATCGAGCAAGTCGGCCTTCTCCTTGATGCTCTTGGCCACCTCTGGCTCTACGGCATCCGAACCCTCGGTAGGAACAATCTCCTCATCCTTCTTGCGGATGATGAGCTCGGTATGACCGATGATATCGTTCAATGAGGTGTAACCCATCTCTGCCAGATACTCACGAACCTCCTCAGCGAGGAAGCGGAAGTAGTTGATAAGATACTTGTAGCTGCCACGGAAGTGCGCACGGAGCTTAGGATCCTGTGTGGCAACACCCATAGGACAGGTATTCAAGTTACACTTACGCATCATGACACAACCCAATACGATGAGGGCGGCAGTACCGAAACTGAATTCCTCAGCACCGAGCAGAGCCATCAGGATGATGTCGCGACCGCTCTTCAACTGACCATCTACCTGCAGACGAACCTGACCACGAAGACCATTCTTTACCAAAGTCTGCTGGGTCTCAGAAAGTCCAATTTCAGGAGAGATACCTGCGAAACGCATGCTGGATGCAGGGCTGGCACCTGTACCACCCTCAGCACCAGAAATGACGATGAGGTCAGCTTTCGCCTTAGCCACACCGGCAGCGATGGTACCCACACCACTCTCAGCAACCAACTTCACAGAGATAGCCGCCTTAGGGTTTACGTTCTTGAGGTCGAAGATGAGCTGAGCCAAATCCTCGATACTGTAGATATCGTGATGAGGTGGAGGAGAAATCAAGCTGATGCCAGGGATAGAGTGACGGGTCTTGGCGATGACCTCGTTAACCTTGAAGCCAGGCAACTGACCACCCTCACCCGGTTTAGCACCCTGTGCCACCTTGATCTGGATTTCCTCTGCATTTACCAAATATTCTGTAGTCACACCGAATCGACCGGAAGCCACCTGCTTGGTTTTGCTTGAGAGGCTGATGCCATCCTGTGTAGAATGGAATCGCTCGTTATCCTCACCACCTTCACCGGTATTGCTTCGGGCACCGAGGGCGTTCATGGCGAGTGCCATTGCCTCGTGAGCCTCTTTGGAGAGGGCACCGAAACTCATCGCACCGGTAACGAAGTGCTTCACTATTTCCTCTACCGGCTCCACCTTATCTATAGAGATAGGATTCTTGCGGAAGCTGAAGAAGTCGCGGATGAAGATAGGCTCCTGCTTATCGTCAACGAGATGTGTATATTTCTTGAAGAGATCGTAATCGCCCTTGCGGGTTGCGAGCTGCAGGGTAGCGATGGTCTCTGGGTTCCAAGCGTGCTTGATACCGTCCTTGCGGTAGTGGAACTGTCCCATACTTGGCAGGAAGTCGAGCTTCTTGGTCTCGAATGCCTTGTCGTGCAGGCGGATGGCATCACGGGCGATGGTCTCGAGTCCGATACCGCCGATGGTGCTCACCTCTGTTCCGAAGTAGCTCTTCAGGAGGCTCTCGCTCAAACCGATGCTCTCGAAGATCTTGGCTCCACGATAGCTTCGGATGGTAGAAATACCCATTTTAGCCATAATTTTGAACAAGCCCTTCTTCACAGCCTTGATGTAGTTCTGCTCGGCTGTATGGTAATCCTCCTGAATCTTTCCCTTCTTTACGAGGTCGTCGAGGATGGCGTATGTCAAGTATGGACAGAGGGCTGATGCACCGTAACCCAACAGGAGGGCTGCATGCATTACCTCACGAATCTCACCGCTCTCAACGATGAGGGCTGTCTGCACACGCTTGCCGGCATCAATCAGATAATGATGTACGGCGCTTACGGCGAGCAATGATGGGATGGCTGCATGGGTTTCATCCACGCCACGGTCGCTCAAGATGATGTAGTTGTAACCATCATCCACGCTCTGTGCTGCCTGCTTGCAGAGCTCATCCAAAGCCTCGTGCAGTCCTTCTTCGCCCTTGGCGGTTTCGAAGAGCATGTGGAGTTTTACTGTATTAAATCCCTTGTAGCGGATATTCTGAAGGATATCCAGCTGAGTATTGGTCAGGATAGGATGTGGCAGACGAACCATCTTGCAGTTGCTCTCGTCTGGGTTCAGAATGCCGGAACCTACACGGCCGATATATTCGGTAAGACTCATCACGAGATTCTCACGGATAGAGTCGATAGCAGGGTTGGTAACCTGAGCAAACTGCTGACGGAAGTAGTTGAAGAAAATCTGTGGCTGGTCGGAAAGCACAGCAAGCGGAGTATCATTACCCATAGAAGCAGTAGGTTCCTGACCCTTGGTAGCCATTGGGATGATAGTACCGTCGATATCTTCCTCGCCAAAACCGAACTCCAATTCCTTGCGAGTGAGGTTTTCTACAGCGTTTTCCACCTTACGTCCGCTGCGCAGCTTTTCCAGTTCAATACGGTTGGTGTTCAACCACTGGCGGTAAGGATGCTGCTCAGCCAGGCGTTCCTTGATTTCGCCATCATAGTAAATCTTGCCTTCCTGGGTATCAATCAGGAGAATCTTACCAGGCTGCAAACGTCCCTTCTCGGCAATCTCGGTTGGATCGAAATCCATCACACCTACCTCAGATGCGACTACCATCATATCGTTCTTGGTGATGGTGTAGCGGGCAGGACGCAGACCATTTCTATCGAGCATACCACCGGCATAACGGCCATCGCTGAAGAGCAGGGCGGCAGGACCATCCCATGGCTCCATCAGGATAGAGTGGTACTCATAGAATGCCTTCAGATCCTCAGAGATAGGGTTCTTGTCGTTGAAGCTCTCAGGCACCATCACAGCCATGGCATGAGGCAATGACAGACCGCTCATCACGAAGAACTCAAATACATTGTCGAGGCTGGCAGAGTCACTCATATCAGGCTGAACGATAGGAGAAATCTCACGGATATCGCCCAAAGCCTCGCTGCTCAACACACTCTCACGAGCCTTCATCCAGGCACGGTTACCACGGATAGTGTTAATCTCACCATTGTGGGCAAGGAGACGGAATGGCTGAGCCAGACTCCATGTTGGGAAGGTGTTGGTAGAGAAGCGGGAGTGAACCAAAGCCAGACCGCTTGTGAAATAATTATTGGTCAAGTCAGGATAATATTGGCGCAACTGGAGGCTGCTCAACATACCCTTATATACGATGTTCGAATTAGACAACGAACAAATATAGAAATCAGGATCGCTGACACGTTTCTCAATACGTTTACGGATAAGATAGAGGGTGCGCTCAAAGACAGGCACCTTATCATCTGTAACACCTGTGATAAACACCTGTTTGATAGCTGGTTCGTTGCTCAAAGCAGCCTCACCCAAACAATCAGGGTTAGTAGGCACATTGCGAAGATGCATCAGCTGCAATCCCTCGCGTTCAATTTCCTCAATCATGATAGAGAGAATATCCTGCTGTTTCTTCTCATCCTTAGGCAAGAAGACGAGACCCGTACCATATTTACCTTTTTCTGGCACTGGGATACCCTGAAGAAGAATAAACTCATGTGGAATCTGGAGCATGATACCGGCACCATCACCCGTCTTGTTATCGGCACCCTCTGCACCACGATGACGCATGTTCTCGAGTACCTTCAAGGCGTTATCGACCAGCTCATGACTCTTGTTACCGTGGATATTCACCACCATACCTACGCCACACGCATCGTGCTCATAGGCTGAACTGTACAATCCTTTTTCCATTTCTTGTTCGTTTTATATCGGTTATTTCTAACTATTTTTATTACTTAAATATGATGTGCAAAGTGATTCTTCACTCTCCACTCTTCACTCTTCACTTATTTATACGCCTGTTCGTGAACTCCCGCCACGGCTCTGCCACTAGGGTCGTTCTGGTTCTTGAATGAGGCATCCCAGGCAAGGGCTTCGGCTGTAGAACATGCTACGCTAGGCACACTAGGTACGCTCTTGGCAGCGCTGTCGCTTGGGAAATGCTCGGCGAAGATAGAACGATAATAATACTCCTCCTTATTCTGTGGAGGGTTGATAGGGAATCGCTCAGCAGCATGCGCCATCTGCTCATCGCTGACGGCAGATGCGGTAATCTGCTTCAGGGTATCAATCCATGAATAGCCCACACCATCGGAGAACTGCTCCTTCTGTCGCCATGCCACTTCTTCTGGAAGCAAATCGGCAAATGCCTCACGAACCACCTTTTTCTCGATGGTCTTATCCGGACACATCTTCAAAACCGGGTTCATACCCATCGCTACATCCAGGAACTCCTTGTCGAGGAAAGGCACACGGCCCTCGATGCCCCATGCAGCCAAACTCTTGTTGGCTCTCAAACAATCGTAGAGATAGAGTTTACCCAACTTTCGTACGGTTTCCTCATGGAATGCCTTGGCATCCGGTGCCTTGTGGAAGTAGAGATAACCTCCGAACACCTCGTCGGCACCCTCACCCGAAAGTACCATCTTGATACCCATGCTGCGGATGACTCTCGCCAGGAGATACATCGGGGTAGAGGCACGCACGGTGGTAACATCGTAGGTCTCGATGAAGTAGATGACATCGCGGATGGCATCCAAACCTTCCTGGATGGTGTAGTTGATTTCGTGATGCACGGTTCCGATGTGCTCGGCTACCAGTCGTGCCTTCGCCAAATCAGGCGCACCCTTCAAGCCCACGGCAAAGGAGTGCAATCGTGGCCAGTAGGCCTTGGTCTCGCCACCGTTCTCCACACGGGTAGAAGAATATTTCTCGGCTACGGCAGAGATAACAGATGAATCAAGACCACCACTCAGCAATACGCCGTAAGGCACATCACTCATCAACTGACGTTTGACAGAAGCCTCCAAAGCATCATGAATCTCTTTCACTGCCACTTTCTCCTGAGGTTCAGCATCCTTCAGCTGTTCTTCAGCCTTCTTGTCATCATCAATCTGATATTTTTTCTGCATGGCAGCATACTCAAACCAATCGCGTGTATAGTATCGCTTCATGCCAGGGTTCTTGCTATAATAATAATGACCTGGGAGGAATGGCTCGTAGTGGTCGCACTGACCTTCCAGAGCCTTCAACTCGCTTGCCACCAGCACTTTTCCATCCTTATCATAACCAATATAAAGAGGAATCACGCCGATAGGGTCGCGGGCGATGAGAAATTCATCACGTTCGGCATCATAAAGTGCGAAGGCAAAGATACCGTTCAGCTCTTCAAGCATCTTGGAGATACGGGCGTGGAGCGCATCCTCACCTTTATATATTAAGGAATCAAAGTTGGAATCTGCTCGCATCTCACGATAGAGAGAAAGAATCACCTCGCAGTCGGAACCAGTCTGATACTGGTATTTGCCAGCAAAACGGGCACGGATATCCTGATGATTATAAATCTCACCGTTTACGGCAAGCACCTGTTTCTTGTCTGGTGCAAACAAAGGTTGGCGACCACTTTCAGGGTCAACAATACTCAGACGCTCATGTGCCAGGATAGCAGAACCACCGCAGTAGATTCCACTCCAGTCTGGTCCGCGATGGCGAATCTTCTGGCTCATACGAAGCGCTTGCTGTCGCAATTCAGGAGTCTGCTCCTGAATATTGAAGATAGATACGATTCCACACATAAATCTTTTCCTTTCTTTTACGGTTATTTTTAACTCTTGTTCTCTCTTATTCACCTTGGCATGTCCAATCCATTCTTTTAGGAGCAAACCAAGCAAAAACAAAGCTTAAAATTACTTTTTGCTATGTTTCGGGTGCAAAATTACAACTTTTTGTTAGAATAAAGAAAAGATTAGTAGCATTTTGTCTTTACTTTATCACGACAATAACATATCAACACATATTGGATTAAAATATACGATAAATTGAAAAGAAAAACGCACAATTTGATTACAATCTGTAAAATACAATCAATTTTAAGATAAATAAAGCGTATCCAGGGCATATTATACGCTCATAGATATGCAACAAAGTATCCAGGGCATTATATACAGTTTCTTTCCCCCATATCATACAAAGAAATGCCGATAGCTCTTTGGTGGAACTATCGGCATTTAAAATAAAAAAATAAAAACTTAAACCTACCAACGTAAGATTATATCGTAAAACCTAAGAGCCTATTATGGCTGCAAGGTAAAACCTACTACCAGGTAAGCTTTTTCGGTGCTAGGGTTAGCAGCTACCTGAGCGAAGACTGGAACAGAGAAAGAATCTGTAATCTTCAAATCCTTGGTAGCTTTCAGTGAAACATTGGTAACTGCAAAACCATTGGCATCACCATAGAAAGATGTTGCAAATGGAACTGCGCCTATACTTGCTGCCCAATCACAACCGCCCAACTTGAATGGGGCTGTAGCCTCAACATATGAAGAATAAGCACGGTCACCATCCTTGTTAAGACCATCTGCTCCCGCAAAGTTGGTATACCAGTTCAAGGCTACAGGACCGAAGTCGTAACCAATATTGGCTTCAAAAACATGTGCTGTCTTATGAGAATCGTACTCGAAGTAGCGACCATCACCAGAATTAAACCAGTAGTCGGTAATTCCAATGGTAAAGCCTCCTGTTGTATAGGCAGCAGTCAGGTCGAATTCCTTGGTATCATCCCATTTAGAAAGGCCTACACTACCCCACCCTGTCAATGAGAAACCTTTATAGCCAATACCAAGTGTTGGCTGGAGAGATACGTTACCGAGATCCTGACCACGCCAGATATACTGGTTTACAACATCTGCAGCGATTGTTGTTTCCACCTCATCCTGCGCAGAAGCAGCAGGAGCAAAAGCAACCAAACCAAGTGCAATGGCACCCATTTTCTTTATATCAAAAATCTTCTTCATATTCTCTTATTTTTATGTGATACATTTTTGTTTTTAAAAGTTTCGGCAGCAAAGGTACTGCAAATCGAAGACAATACAAAATAAATCGCGATTTATTTATATTGTTGAGATGCAGCGTACCTTATTCAATGGTACTAATAATAACTCTGCTCGCCAAAACTTCTGCTGAAAAAATCTCTCTCGCTCGCTATATGAAAGTTTCTTTAGTTGTAGCAACTTTCACCATGCTCGTAGATATCGAGACCTTCTTCCTCGATTCTCTTGTCAACACGGAGACCAGCAATCTTCTTGATACCCCAGAAGAGGATAATACCTGTTACGGCTGCCCAAAGGTCGATACAGAGAATACCGAAGCACTGAGCACCGAAGAATCCGAAGCCACCACCATAGAAAGCACCACCGTCGAGGGCGAAAAGACCGGTCATCAAGGTACCAAAGATACCGCATACACCATGAACTGAACTTGCACCAACAGGATCATCAATATGAAGCTTGGTATCAATGAACTCGATAGAGAATACCAAGATGATACCTGCCAAGAGACCGATGATGGCTGAACCCAATGGACTAACCAAATCGCAACCAGCAGTAATGGCTACCAAACCAGCCAAGATACCATTCAATGTCAATGAGAATGATGGCTTGCCATACTTAATCCAAGATGTGAACATGGTACCCAAACTACCGCAGACTGCAGCCAAGTTGGTTGTCAGGAATACGTGACTGATAGCAACACGATTAACCTCACCAGAAGCAGCGAGCTGAGAACCAGGGTTGAATCCGAACCATCCGAACCAGAGGATGAATACACCAAGGGCAGCAGCCATGAGGTTGTGACCTGGGATAGCCGTGCTCTTGCCGTTGCGATACTTACCAAGACGAGGACCTAAGCAGATGGCACCCACCAAGGCAAGAATACCACCAACACTATGTACGATGGCAGAGCCTGCAAAATCATGGAAGGCAGCACCGAAGGTGTTCATCATGAATGAGCCTGCCTCGCTGTTGCAAAGCCAACCGCCGCCCCATGTCCAGTGCCCCTCTACAGGGTAGATAATCAATGAAATGAAGAATGAGTAAACGCAGTACATGGAGAACTTGGTACGTTCTGCCATAGCACCTGAAACGATGGTAGCACTAGTAGCGCAGAATACGGTTTCAAACATCAGGAAACCTTCAGTAGGAAGACCTGCTGCATTTGTATAGAAAGACAAATCACCGAAGTTAGGCATACCGATGAAACCGGCACCATCACTACCAAACATAAATCCGAAACCTACGAACCAGAAAAGAACAGAACCGACCATGAAATCGACAAAGTTCTTAAACAAGATGTTCGCTGTATTTTTACTACGGGTAAAGCCCGCCTCGCAGAGGGCAAATCCCGGCTGCATGAAAAAGACCAACATGGCTGCCAAGAGCATCCATACGGTATCTACTGAAATTCCTAAATCCTGTACACTCATAACATAAAATCTTTAAAGTGTTCTTTAAACCTGAAAACTATTCTCTCTCCTCCAATTAGCATTTTATTTCTCCTGCTCAGCATTATAGAGAGCGATGTCGCCTCTTTCACCTGTACGGATTCTTATGGTATCCTCTACAGGAATTACAAAGATTCGACCATCACCAATCTCGCCTGTACGGGCAGCCTCCTGGATGGCATTAATCGTTTTCTCTACGTTCTTGTCGCGCACGACAACATTCAGCAACACTCGCTCGATACTGCTGGTATCATACATGACACCACGGTAGATTCGAGCCTGTCTCATCTTACCCTCTCCTCTTACATCGTAGTAAGAGAACCACTCGATGTCGGCGGCAAGCAATGCTTCCTTTACATCCTCAAACTTAGTCTTACGGATGATTGCTTCAATCTTTTTCATGTTAATCTCTCCTATTAATTAATTTACATTTTGTTTATTTTCTGGTGCAAAGGTACGACATTTTGCTAAATATTTTACAATATCACTTGCTTTTTGATGTTATTATTTTCATTTAGTTATTATTTTGCATAGTTCTTTTTAAAATACAGAGCAAAATGAAAGCAAATTACGCATTATTCGTTTCATTTTGAAACAAGCAATAAAAAAGCCGCTTGAAAGGCCCGAAAGACCCCTCAAGCGGCAAACCTAAAAACAAACTCTCAACCCTAAAACTAGGGTCACTTTATTATTTAAACTTAATCTTATACCCGTATTTCCGCATATATCTGAGTTTTATAACGGAAATTTTATTTTGCCTTTATTTTGAATGTAAATTCACGATCAGCATAATGGAGACGATACTTCTCCATAGGCTTGGTCATCCAACTGTCGATGCAGCCCAAAGGATACTGGCATTTCTGGATATGCAACTGCACGAGTCCCTTATCCACCAGATCACCACTGTGTTGTCCCCATGCATGCGTCTTCTCGATACCAGAATCCAAATCCTCTACCAGATAAGGGATGGCACTGCACTCCATAGGTTCATACCCCTCGAAGGTAATCCCCTTGCCGGTGGTTGGATTAAAGATAGAGAAATAGCGGATATCGGTATGGTTACCACTCTCCTGCGGACGGATATATGGATAATATTCATCCTTCACGTCAGACTCGTACTTGCCGATAAAAGCAGAAGAATGACGATCTACGTAGTTCTCTTCAGGACCTCTACCATAATACTCGAGCTTAGAGAAAGTAGCAGGCATCTGCAACTGCAGACCGAATCTGAACAGATCGGCAACCTGAACCTCCTTGTCGGTAGTCATTTTCTGGGTAACATTCACCTCGCCCGCAGCACTGATGTCATAGCGGAGCATCAGCTGAGCTTTCACATCAGGCATATTGAAGAGAGCTGTCAGCACCACATTGTCCTTACTCACATTTTTGTCGAAAGACTTCAGAGTCATCTGCGGGTTCTTCCATACTCTCATCTCCTTCTGCAGAGATGCTCCATAGTCATTATCGGTAGGAGCACGCCAGAATTCCGGAGTCATACTCTCACGGAACTTCAACATCGGTTCACCATCTACATCGAGATAATCTATCATACCAGTCTTCTTGCCTATGGTAACAGACATTCTCTGTGCGCTGACCTTCACATAAGAGTTGGTTTCCTCCACCTCCATACTGCTTGTCTGCTGCACCTTACCCTTCTTGGTTGGCGCAGCAGCAACAGCAGGAACCGCCGGTTTGGCAAACTGATAATCGCTGATGATAAACTGCTGGCGAGCCATCACCTGGCCCTTGTCTACCAGCGGCTGTGTGCCATCGCTTGCAAAAGCAAAGTTAAGAACAATCTCCTCCTTTGCATGCTTCGATTCAGCCTCAGCCACCGCATACTTCAGTTCATCACTCTTGATCAGTTTGGTAGCCTGAGGAGCAATACCCTTTGTTTCAGGAATCTCAACTGTAGCCAGTTTCACACCATTGGCATAAACCGTAGCTGTCAGGTTCAAGTCATCGATATTCTTGAAGAAGTTCTCGTTGTAAACCTTGAAAGCACCATTCACAGCATCCAGGTCCTTGATCCATACATTCTGATGATAGTACTGAATCTCGTAAGCATGAGGATTCAGACGGCGGTCTGGAGCAATGATACCATTACAGTTGAAGTTATAGTCACTTGCCGGATAGCGGCCGTAATCTCCACCATAAGTAAAGATTTCCTTACCGGTGACAGGACTCTTGTCACGAATGCCCTGATCTACGAAGTCCCAGATATAGCCACCCTGATACTTAGGATACTTACGGATGAGGTCCCAATATTCCTTGAAACCACCTTCCGAATTACCCATAGCATGAGCATATTCGCACTGGATGTATGGTTTAACACCATCACTCTTGCAATATTTCTCACTCTCCTCGTAGTCGATATACATCGGACAGTAAATATCAGTCTTGCTGTCATAACCGCCACGTTCATACTGAACAGGACGGGTCTTGTCGAGCGCTTTCACCCAGTCATAGGTCTTTTCGAAGTTGATGCCGTAACCACACTCATTACCCAAACTCCATACGATGATAGAAGGGTGATTGATAAAACTTTTCACATTACCTTCATTGCGCTCGATGTGAGTCTGGAGATACTCAGGGAACTTAGCGAGTGATTTTTCCTCATATCCCATACCATGAGATTCGAGGTTAGCCTCAGCAGTAAGATACAGTCCGTATTCATCACAGAGTTCATACCAGCGAGGATCGTCAGGATAATGGCAGGTACGAACCGCATTGATGTTCAACTGTTTCATGATTCTGATATCCTGAATCATGCGCTCTACACTTACCACATATCCACCATCCGGATCTATCTCATGCCGGTTGGCACCCTTAATCAGTACAGGCTTGCCGTTCACCAGCAACTGGGCGTTCTTGATTTCCACATTGCGGAAGCCCACCTTCTGCGGAATCACCTCCGCTACCCCCTGCTTATTCTTCAGAGAGATGTATACCTTATATAAATAAGGTGTCTCAGCAGTCCAAGCCTTCACCTTCGGTACTTTGATTACCCCCTGAGCTCCGGTAGCCGATGCTATTTGCTTGCCATCCTTATCGCACAAGGCAACAGTCACATCAGTCTTGCCGCCCTTCAGCGCTATCTGATAGTTTAGGATACCATCCCTATAATTATTCATCAAACCGGCATCAAGACGGATATCGGCAGCATGAAGTTTCGGACGTGCATAGAGATAAACCTCACGGGCTATACCAGTAAAGCGCCAGAAGTCCTGATCCTCGAAATAAGAACCATCGCACCAGCGCATCACCTGCATAGCTATCAAGTTCTTGCCCGGCTTCAGATACTTGGAGATATTAAACTCGGCAGCCACCTTGCTGTCTTCACTATATCCCACATACTTGCCGTTCACCCAAAGGGTCAGGTTGCTGGTAGCCGAACCTACATGGAAATAGACATCCTTGCCCTTCCAGTCCTTAGGAAGTTCGAAGGTACGACGATAAGAACCCGTATAGTTGTTGAGTTCGCTGATATAAGGAGGATTTGGGTCAAACTGGGTAGCCCAGGCATAACCGACATTCTTATAAGTAGCATCTCCATAACCGTTCAGTTCGAACAGCCCCGGTACAGGGAAATCCTTCCACTCCGAATCGTCATAGTTGGCTGCATAGAAGTTGGCAGGACGCTTGTTATGATCCTTCACGAAGTTAAACTTCCACATGCCTTCCATCGAAAGATAGTTGGCCGACTTCTTCTTGTCAAAACTCTGTGCTTTGTCAAGGGTCTCGTATGCGAAGAAAGCAGCACGGCGAGGTTCGCGGTTCTGCTGGTTGATATCCACATTATGCCAGCGCGACTCGTTCTGAGCCGCCACGCCATTGCCGACAGACAGCAAGGCGAGGCAAAGCGATACATTTGCTATATTTCTGATGCTCATATCTGTTTATTATTTTCTGAAAAACATAGAGTTATCTACTGGTGTAAACTTCTGTTCGCTGTCCTTGCGCATTTCAATGCCGAGACTGCTCCACCAAGAAGGCCAGCCGCCAACGATATTGCTGAGGAAAACCACCTTGAAAGGATGCAATCCCTTAGCCAATGCTACAGAAGTATCATGATTGGTACCAGCCTTCACATCCCCCTCATTGCTGATCATGAGTTTGTTATCAATCCAAACCTGCTCCAGACGGGAAGAGAGATAATAGACACCATCCTCCGGAATATTGATGTAGCCCTCAGCGATGGCAGCATAATTATTGGCACCGCGCAAGGTAGCAGCATCATCCTTCTGCTGAATCTTCATCTGCTCCAAGCCCTCGATGTTTGCACACTCCCAGGCAGCATCAGCCCATTCCAGCTGGTCAACCTTCAGATAGTTGCCTTTAATGCGCTTCATCTGCAACCCAGGTTTTGCGCCCTCCACCTTAACAGCAGGAGCATAAGTCTGCTTCTCAACATCAATGGTTCTGATACGGCTCATCTTGCCTGAAGGCAATATGGTTGCTATCTTGATGATGGTGTTTTCACTCACCCTGATAGGCTCTGCATAAGCCGAAGAAGAAGGAGTTGGTGTACTTCCATCCAATGTATAAACCATCTTCATAGGACGCGAGGTGGTAAAGGTTACCGCAGTATCCCCAGTAATGACCACCTTATCGCAAGAACCGAAAGGCTGCTCAGGCAATGGGATATGATAACGGATATGGCGCTCGTCCAGACGAACACTGTTTGCATCCAGTCGGCGGCAGAAATCCTTGAAGTTTTTCCTGCTCACTGGCGACCATGCAATCTCAGAGAGAGCAATGGCACGAGGATACATCATATACTCCATCTTGGCATTGGAATACATATATTCCGACCAGTTGTTACACTGAACACCCAGGATATGATGAGCCAGTCCCAACGCCTTGATGGTATCAGGTACCGGATTATAATTATAGGTAGAAGCCAGATATCTAGGAGGACTAGGAATGGTTACAGGCTCCACCTTGCTGTCGCCCTGATACCAGTCGAGATACATACCGTCACTGCCCGGCGTCATGATGACATCATGCTTCTGCATGGCAGCCTCGATACCTCCTTCCGTTCCACGCCATGACATCACGGTAGCATTCTCACTCAATCCGCCTTCCAGAATCTCGTCCCATCCGATAATCTTTCTGCCACGCTTCTCCAGCATTTTCTCTATGCGCTTGATAACGTAGCTCTGCAGTCTTTCCTCTGCCGAATGCTTTCCTTCTGCCTGCAAGCCCTCAGTCTGAATACGCTTCTGACAGGTAGGGCAGTTTTTCCAACTGGTCTTCGGACACTCGTCGCCACCGATATGGAAGTACTTACCTGGGAAGAGAGGAACAATCTCACTAAAGATGTCATCCAGGAAGCGGAACATATCTTCCTTGCCCGGACACATCACGATATCCTCTACACCCCAAACAGTTCTCAACGACCACTGCTCACCTTTGCATGAAAGATAAGGATAAGCAGAGATAGCTGCCATCATGTGACCAGGAAGGTCGATTTCCGGAATCACGGTAATATAGCGTTTGGCAGCATAATCCACTATTTCCTTAATCTGCTCCTGGGTATAGAAACCGCCATAAAGAGAGCCATCGCCCTCGGTACGGATACTGCCCACAGAAGTAAGTTTAGGATATTTCTTGATTTCGATACGCCAGCCCTGGTCTTCCGTCAGATGGAAGTGCATGGTGTTCACCTTGAACATAGACATCAGGTCCAGTTGCTTCTTCACATTCTCGACAGAAATGAAATGGCGGCATGGATCAAGATGGAATCCACGGTAGCCGAAGCGTGGAGCATCTTGGATATCACAGCATTGTGCTACCCATTTCACCCCATCCACCCGGGTTGTGCTCTCTATCTGGGCAGGGAGTAACTGCATGAAACTCTGCATACCGTAGAAGGCGCCCTTGACGGTCTTCGCCTTGATAACAACCCCCTTGGCGGTTACGGTAAGACGATAACCTTCCTCGGCAATTTTCAGCGAAGGAGAAATCTGTATAGAGATATTCCCCTTCTTTCCACCTACCGTTACCTCATAACCTGTAGAAGCCTTCAGTTTGTCTGCCATGTACTGGGCGATATTTCTGCCTTCAGCCGTCTGGTAAGCGATTACCACCTTCTGTGGCAATACGAACTCACCTTTCTGTACCTGAGTCTTCACCGGTATCGGGATAATATTAATATCGGCAGCAGATACCGGAGAGGAGATACCACCCAGCATCGCTGCACAGGCTACAAACGAGCCTAATAAACGATTGAACTTTGCCATGATTTAAATATATTAATAAGGTATTACAATGGTTTGTACTCCACGAAAGCCTCCATGGCCTCATAGCATGCCAGACCCAACTGGTCGTAGAGCGATGCAGTAGCACGGTTACGGTCTTCGGCTCTCTGCCAGAACAGGCGCTCATCATTACCCAAGAAAGGAGCACTCTCCATCTGCGACTGATGCTTGAGGATAGAGTTACGCTTTGCCCGCAACTCCTCAGGGCTCAATGGAACACACATTTCAATATTCTCAATCTCCCATTCTGCCCAGGCACCACGATACATCCAGATGCGACAGTCCTTCAACCATTCTGCACCCGCTTTCTTCTCTTCGTCGATAGCTGCCAGAACGGCATCGGTACACTTCTTGTGGGTTCCGTGAGGATCAGCAAGGTCGCCGGCAACATAAATCTGATGCGGCTGCACCTTCTGCAACAGAGTTCTCACTACCTCTACATCCTTCTCGGTCATAGGCAACTTTTCTATCTTGCCGCTCTCATAGAATGGCAGGTCGAGGAAGTGGACATGGTCAAGCGGAATATCATTATAGGTACAAGCGGTACGAGCCTCACCACGACGGATCAGTCCCTTGATGGTCAGGATATCTCTCGTATCGAAGTCACTCTCCTTCTTCTTGGCAAAGAAGGTCTTGATTTCCTTATATTTATTAGAGATGATGCTGTCTTTTGAGTCTGCAAAAAGCTGGTTGAAGCCATTGATAAAGTGCATGAATCTTGTTACTTCCTCATCACCCACAGCAATGTTTCCTGATGTTTCGTAAGCTACATGCACATCGTGGTTCTGCTGTACCAGTCGGCGGATAGTTCCTCCCATAGAGATAACATCATCGTCTGGGTGTGGAGAGAATACGATAACCTTCTTAGGGAATGGTGTTGCACGCTCCGGACGATAGGTATCATCGGCATTCGGCTTACCACCTGGCCATCCGGTAATGGTATGCTGCAAATCATTGAAAATCTTGATATTGGCATTATAGGCAGAACCATAGAGAGCGAGAAGTTCGCTCAGTCCGTTCTCATTATAATCTTTATTGGTCAACTTCAGGATAGGCTTACCGAGTTTCTGGCAGAGCCATACCAGTGCAGAACGCACCAGTTTATCACTCCACTGGCATGAAGTTACGAGCCATGGATGCTCAATACGTGTCAGATGATGAGCAGCACCCAGGTCGATGACAACATGAGCATTCGGATGAGTCTGAAGGAATGATGCCGGCAGGGTATCTGTGATAGAGTTCTCCACCACCTTCTGCATAATCTCTGCCTTCTCTTCGCCCCAGGCTGTCAGATAGATGCTCTTGGCTGAGAGCAAGGTAGCGATACCCATGGTGAGCGAACATGGAGGAATGGTTTCCTTGGTCTGCTCACTGTTCTCCATCTCTTCGCGAGAGGTATTGCCGATGAGGATAATACGGGTCATTGACTGGATGCCTGAGCCTGGCTCGTTGGCTGCGATATTACCCGAACGGCCTATACCTATGAGGGCTACATCGAGACCGCCAAAGGTCTTGATACGCTGCTCATAGAGACGGCAACTGTCCTGTACGGCATCCTGTGCCACAAAACCATCCAGTGTAAAGATGTTCTGCTCAGCCACATCCACATGATCAAGGAAACGCTCCTTCAACTGGTTGATGGTACGGAGAGAACTGTCCTTCTGAAGCGGATAATATTCGTATGCATTGAATACAACAACATTGCGGAAGCTCAGGGTCTTCTCGTTGTAACGGCGAACGAGTTCATCGTATACAGAATAGAGAGAAGAACCGACACCCAGCGCCATCACATAGAATTTGCCTTCCTGCTGTGCCGCCTTGATACCAGCTTCTATTTTATCCGCTACATGACTGGCACCTTCTGCCATAGAGGCAAAAATGTCTGTATGAATCTTCTCCATTCTGGAGATTTCAGAGTATTCTACAGTCGTCTTTGGCTTGTAGAACTCTACAGGTACTTTATTGAGTACGATTTGCGAACTAAGATTGAGTCTCATATCTTTATCTATATTTAAATAGGTTATATTTTCTTTTTTTAAAATGACGGATTAGAGTTCAGATGCCATTGCTGCAGCACCCAGGATAGCAGCCTTGGCACCATCCAGTCCGCTCATCAGGAACTTAGCCTTACCTTTATATAATGAGAGCACATGCTCGTTATATACTTCTTCAATAGGACGGAAGAGCAGATCGCCAGCCTGTGCCAATCCTCCGAAGAAGATAAAAGCCTCCGGGCTCAGAAAGGTAGCTATCTCTGCACAGGCCTTGCCGATTCTTGTACCGGTTTGTCTAAACACTTCCCGTGCCAGTGTATCTCCTGCCATGGCAGCCTTATAAACCACATAAGATGTAATTTCTTCCCTTGGAATATTTCTCAGCTCAGTTGCCCCGGTTGATGCTTCGAGCATGGCCAAGGTAGTACGGACCACGCCTGTAGCCGAACAGTAGGTTTCCAGACAGCCCTTTCTGCCACAGCCGCATGGTCTACCATCAGGATCCACTACCATGTGTCCCAACTCACCGGCAAAACCGTCGCAACCATAAATCAGCTGCCCGTTAGCCACGATACCCGATCCTACGCCTGTTCCGAGAGTGAGTTCTACGAAGTTTTTCATACCAACCGCAGCACCATATTTCATTTCTCCCATAGCAGCCGCATTTGCATCATTGGTAATAGCAACCGGAATGCCCAGTTTCTCTGCAAACATGTCAGCCAGCGGTACAATACCCTTAGCCCATACCAGGTTTGCTGCATTTTCAATGGTCCCCTTGTAATAGTTACCACAAGGCGCACCGATGCCCATGGCACGAATTTTCTCCATACCACCTACCTGTTCTACTATCTGCATCACAGCTTTTACCGACTCCTCTACGTATTGTTCCACGCGTTGGAATGTCTGGGTCTTGATTGAGGTTGTAGCTATTATTTCTCCGTCCCCATCAACGATGCCGAAAACGGAATTGGTTCCACCCAAATCCAAGCCAATCACTAAAGACTTTACATCGTATTCCATACTTCTTTTAATTAATAGGTTAAAATCGAAAAATAACGATGAGCGATACAAACTTTCATTTATTAAATTCTTTATTAACGCTCAGTTCGTTACTAAAATATTTTATTTTGCAAAGTTACTAGTTTTATCAAATACTGCAATGAAAATAGCGTTAATATTTCTAAAACAGAAACATTTTTTATACTTTGAGCCTTCTTATGGCCGAAATACCTGCACTTCGCTCGCTTCTGATGCCGATTAAGTGTAACCCCCTTTTGTGCACTTACGTATCCAACCTCTCTATATATAATAAGGTATAGAAGGAAACAGGATGTCCGAAAACGACGAAAAGTATACTATTTTTCGCCGTTTAAGTTTTATTAACAGCAAAAATATTGCACCTATACAGAAAAACCTTATCTTTGCAACTAAAAAATATTAGTTATGAAAGCTGACTTAATAAAATATCTTAGAAAGATAAACAAAAAGCCCTCAGTTCAGGGCAAGCTCCTGGAGCAGTTTATCTCTCACGGAGCCTCCACCATCCCAGAGATGTCGAAGGCTATCGGAGTTAGCTTACCGACAACAACAAGTGCCCTCAACGAGTTGATAAAAGAAGGACTCGCCAGAGAGATTGGAAAGAAAGACAATTCTTCGGGACGCATCCCGATGGTTTACGACCTCGTTCCAACAGCAGGCTACTTCATCGGCGTCAATCCTGAGATGAACTGCCTGGCACTTGCAGCAAGCGACTTCGCAGGCAATCTGATTACCGAAAAAACAAGAGTGCCTTACGTATATGAGAACTCTCCTGAAAACCTGGAAGAGATAAGCAGAATCATCAATGAGTTTATCGAAAGCCTTCCTGTTTCAAGAGAAGAAATACTTCAAGTTTGCGTGAACGTGGCTGAGCGCGTGAATCCTGTACAGGGAAATGCCTACAACATGTTCACCTTCCTAAAAGAATCATTGACCGACAAGCTGACTCAGCTCATACAGCTGCCTGTATGTATCGAGAACGATACCCGGAGCATGGCTTTCGCTGAGTTGATTAAGGGACAATGCAAAGGCCTGAAAGACGCCATCTTCGTGAACGTATGCTGGGGCATCGGAATCGGAATCATCATCGACGGCAAACTCTATTACGGCAAGTCGGGATATTCTGGCGAATTCGGTCACATGACTGCCTACAACAACAACATCATCTGCCACTGCGGCAAGATTGGTTGCATAGAAACAGAAGTTTCGGGCAGAGCACTCAAAAGGAAACTCATCGAGAAGATAAAGGAAGGAAAGACTTCCATCCTCTCTGAAAGAGTTCTGAAAAAGAATGAAGACCTATCACTCCAGGATATTCTGGACGCCATAGCAAAGGAAGATGTACTGAGCCTTGCCACACTGCAGCGCATAGCAGATGAACTTGGCAAACAGCTGGCAGGAGTCATCAACATCTTCAACCCAGAAATGCTGGTCATCGGAGGTGAAATGTCGGTTACAGGCGACTACCTCACGCTACCGGTAAAAATGGGTATCAAGAAATTCTCTCTCAACATCATGAATGAGGATTCTATGATCGTTACCTCAAGTCTGAAAGGTCTTGCAGGAATCACGGGAGCCTGTCTGATGGCAAGATACCGGCTTCTAAATGAGAACATCGACAAATAAGGAATTTAAACAACCAATACAAAACCTATTTTAAGTATGAAGAAGTCTCTTCTTTTTGCACTATGCCTGGGGCTGGCAACCATAACAGCTGCCGCCCAGCGCAACAACAGCCAGGTAGACCCCATCCAACCTGTGCCAACCGCCAAGCAGATGGCATGGCAGAAACTGGAAACCTATGCTTTTATCCATTTCGGCCTCAACACCTTCAATGATAAGGAATGGGGATACGGAAATTCGGATGTAAAGACCTTCAATCCAAAGAAACTGGATTGCGAACAATGGGCAAGAACCCTGGTTGCTGCAGGCATGAAAGGAGTCATCATTACAGCCAAACATCACGACGGCTTCTGTCTCTGGCCTACACGCACCACAGATTACTGCATCCGCAACACACCTTATAAGAATGGTGAAGGTGATGTGGTAGGAGAACTCTCCCAAGCATGCAAGAAATATGGTTTGAAATTCGGAGTTTACCTCTCGCCTTGGGACAGACACCAGGCAAGCTATGGTTCTCCCTACTACCTGAAACTCTACCAGCGCCAGCTCAAGGAACTTCTGAGCAACTACGGCGAACTTTTCGAAGTATGGTTTGACGGAGCCAACGGAGGAGACGGCTGGTACGGAGGTGCCGAAGAAAGCAGAACCATCGACAGAAGGAACTACTACAATTTCCCTAGAATTTTCGAAATTGTTGACAGTTTACAACCCAATGCCATTCTTTTCGGTGATGGCGGACCGGGATGCCGATGGGTAGGAAATGAAAATGGATTTGCAGGCGAGACCTGCTGGTCTACAATACCATCCAACACCGTCTATCCAGGCTTCAAAGACTACAAACAGTTGCAGTTTGGATGGGAAGACGGCGACCAGTGGACACCAGCTGAGTGCGATGTTTCTATCCGCCCGGGATGGTTCTACCATGAGAAAGAAGACAGTAAGGTAAAAACCGTTGAAGACCTGTGCGATCTCTACTACAAGAGTGTAGGACACAACGCTACCATGTTACTCAACTTCCCGGTAGACAAGGATGGACTCATCCACCCTATCGACTCTGCAAATGCAGTAAACTTCCACAGGAAAATCCGACAAGAATTATCTGTCAATCTACTGAAAGGCATCACACCTAAAGTAGACAGCCAGCAAGGCAAGCACATTGGCAAGAATATCACAGACGGCCAGTATGACACCTTCTGGGCTTCTAAAAAGAAAAAAGATGCCTATATCGAGTTTCAACTCGGAAAACCAAAATCTATCACACGCCTCATGCTCCAGGAATACATACCTCTGGGGCAGCGCGTAAAAGCCTTCTCAATCTATTACCGACAAGGCAAAAACTGGGTAAGGCTCGACCCTAAGGAAGAGACTACCACTATCGGCTACAAGCGAATACTTCGCTTCGACAAGATTACTACAAGTGGCATCCGCATCGTAATCGACGATGCAAAGGGATGCCCTTGTATAAACTCTGTTTCAGCATTCTAATAACTAGAAAGAAGTACGAAAAAATTTTTAACTAACAATAAATAATAGCCCTATGAACAAAAGAGCAAATTTGTATTTTGCAGCGCTTTTAGGTGCGATGTCACCTCTTTGCACTGTTTCTGCATTGGCTGCTCAAAGCAATTCTACCATTGCTACAGCTACCCAGCAGCAAAACTCATGTACAGGTACTGTTAAAGACGCTACCGGAGAACCTATCATCGGCGCAACCATCAGAATCGAAGGTAAGACCGGTGGAACCGTAACTGACCTGGATGGTAACTTCACCCTCAGCAACATCGAAAAGGGTACCAAACTTACCATCACTTATGTGGGTTACAAATCACAGACCCTCACATGGAGCGGTAGTCCGCTCAACATCACTTTGCAGGATGATGCCAACATGCTTGAAGAGACCGTAGTCATCGGTTACGGTACAGTAAAGAAGGCTGACTTGGCAGGTTCTGTGGCAGTTTTGGACAGCAAGAATTTCAAGGACCAGCCTGTTGCACGTGTTGAGGATGCCCTCAACGGACGTATGTCTGGTGTGCAGGTAATGTCAAGCGGTGTTCCTGGTGGAGCCATGAAGATTCGTGTACGTGGTACAAGTTCCGTTAACAAGAGCAACGACCCTCTCTACGTAGTAGACGGTATCGTTCGCGAGACAGGTCTTGAGGGTATCAGCCCTGAAGATATCCAGAGCATTCAGGTATTGAAGGACGCATCTTCTACCGCCATCTATGGTGCCCGCGGTGCCAATGGTGTAGTTATGGTACAGACCAAGAGCGGTAAGGCCGGTGCTACCCAGGTAACATTCGATGCTTCCGTAGGTTTCTCTAACGCTTACCACATTCCAGAGGTAATGGGAACCAAAGAATATGCACAGGCTTTGATTGATTACAAGGGTGTATCTCAGGGTGCTATGCAGGATTATCTTGACGGCACCAAGCCAGGTATCGACTGGATGGACGAACTGCTCCGTACAGGTATCACTCAGAACTATAAGGTAGCAGTTTCTCAGGGTAATGAGAAAACTCAGACCTACTTCTCTGCCAACTATATGGACCAGAAGGGTGTTATCACAGATACCAGCTCTAAGCGATACGCTATCAAGGCTAACATGCACAACAAGATATTCGACTGGTTGGAAATGACCACCGATATCAACCTCGCTCAGACCGACAACTCAGGTGCTGATTTCCTTCAGAACCAATCTAACCCTATTTGGGTAGGTTTGAACTACTCTCCTACCATGGAGATGATGGATGCAAATGGCAATTATATTAAAGATACCAACAACAATATCCAGAACAACCCTTATGGTATTCTCCATGGTGGTGAATACGACCGAAAGCGCACGATGGTAACTGGTCACGTTGACTTGAAGTTCAACCTTCTCAAGGGCCTGACATTCACCACAACCAATGGTATCGACTATAATGATTACAAGTGGTACAATTTCACATCAAGCAAGGTGAATACCTCTGGTAACTCAATGGGCAACAACGATGCAACAGTTACCGCTTTGCAGTCAACCAACAACTTGACCTATAACAACAAGTGGGGTGAGCACTCTTTGACCGCAACAGGTGTATGGGAAGTTACCTCTAATGAGGTTCGCCGTATGGGTATGACTGGTACAGGTATTATCCACGAACAGGTGGGCTACTGGAACGTAGCAGATGCTACATCTAAGACTCCTACCAACGGCTATAGCAAGTGGACCATGCTCTCTGGTGTAGCTCGCGTAATGTACAACTATGCCGAGCGCTACATGTTGACAGGTACTCTCCGTGCCGATGGTTCCAGCCGTTTCACCAACAAGAAGTGGGGTTACTTCCCATCTATTGCAGGTGCTTGGACTGTTTCTAATGAAAAGTTCTGGGAGCCTATCAAGAATGCTGTAGAATACATGAAGATCCGCGCCAGCTATGGTGTCATCGGTAATCAGGACATCAATCCTTATTCTACCCTTGGATTGTTGAAAACTACAGATTTCTCATACGGTACAAACCAATCTTACACAGGTTACTGGGCAAATGGTCTTGCTACACCAGACTTGACATGGGAGAAGGTACACCAGTTCGACCTCGGTGTTGACTTCGGTTTCTTCGGCAACCGTCTGAACGTTAGCTTCGACTACTTCAACAAGACTACCAAGGATGCTCTCTTAGAGACATCATCTCCAGGTTACATAGGCGGTACTACATATTGGGTAAACGCAGGTGAAGTAAACAACAAGGGTATTGAGGCAACCATCAATGGTCAGATTATTCAGACTAAGGATTGGACATGGTCAACAACTCTGAATGTCAGCTACCTGAAGAACAAGGTAACCAAGATGACAGCTTCAGATCCTATTATTTACGGTCAGACTCCTTCTCCTGGTACTGTTGACCCATGTACTATCATTAAGGAAGGTGAGGCTATCGGTACATTCTACGGCTTCAAGTGGGCAGGTGTAGAAAAGAATGACAAGGGAGAGTATGTTGATATGTATTACACTGCAGACGGCAACAAGACAGCAGACCCAGACGCTTCTAAGGACCGCTTCATATTAGGTCATTCAAATCCAGACGTTACATTAGGCTGGAACAACACCATAACCTATAAGAACTGGGACTTCAACGTATTCTGCAATGCAGCATTCGGTGCTAAGCGATTGAACATGGTACGTTTCGCAATGAACTCAATGGTTGGTGCATCTATGTTCGTAACTGATAAGGATTACTTCGGCAATATTGGTATCACCATGCCAACTCCAGGTGCAGAGAACAAGACCTATGGTAACTCAGACAAGTGGCTCGAGAATGCAGACTACTTCCGCTGCGAAAATATCAGTGTTGCTTACACATTCCCACGTAGCGTAACCAAGTTGGCAGACATTCGTCTCTCACTCTCAGCTCAGAACCTCTTCACCATCACAGGCTATAAGGGTATTGACCCAGCAGGTGCTTCATTCGGCGAAAAGAATATAGACCGTGATAATGGTTTGGATATGGGTGCTTATCCTAATCCTCGTACCATCACAATGGGTGTTCGTGTAACCTTCTAATTTCAACAATCTAAAAACTGTAATAATTATGAAAACTAAGAAATTATTATATATTGGTTGTCTCATGGCAGCATCCTTGGTTACTTTCTCGTCTTGTGGCGATTTCTTGGATGAGGATCCTAAGGGACAGTTAACCCCAGAGAAGTTCTTCCTTACAGAAGCTGACCTTACTGCGAGTGTTAACGCTTTGTACGAAAGAATCAACCAGACACAGAGCTGGACCAACCCTATGTACCCACAGTGGCAGGGTGATGATATCACAGCCAACCCTGGTTCAAACAAGCAGGCTTGTGCGGCTCTTGATGCTTTTGCATCTGAGGGTGCCAACAAGGGTGTAACAGATGCATGGAATCTGCATTATTCTGTGATCAAGGCTGCTAACCTGATTGTAAATGGAGCAGGAAATGTGAATGGCTCACAGGAAAAGAAGAACGTAGCCTTTGGTAATGCCCACTATTGGCGTGCATATTCTTACTTCTATCTGGTACGTGTATTCGGTAAAATACCTATCATCACAAATACAGACATTAACCAGTTGGATGCTCAGCCTGCAGAAATTGCAGAAGTTTACGAAATGATCGTTAAGGACTTGAAGGATGCCATCAACGAACTTCCAACCAAGTACGATTATGAGCCAGCTCGCTTGTTTGATGTAGATGTTTGGGTTACCAAGCAGGCTGCACAGTCAACATTGGCTGCAGTTTATATGTCTATGGCAGGCTACCCTCTCAATAAGGGCACAGAATACTACAAGCTCGCTGCAGAGCAGGCAAAAGATGTCATTGACAACAACCATACTTATGGCTTCATCTTGAACCCAGACTGGAAGGATGTTTACTCTATGGGTAACAACTACAACAAGGAGACCTTACTCGGTATCAACAATGATGCCAAGGGTTGGTGGGATCATGACTCACAGCTTTCTTCTTGCTGCCGTTTCGAAAGCCTCGGTGATGGTGGCTGGGGTGACGCCTGGGGTGAGATTGCTTTCTGGAAGAGATATCCAGAAGGACCTCGTAAGAATGCCATCTACGCAAAAAGAATTACATTCCAGGATGGTACTGTAATCACTGCAGATTGTAATTGGTGGGATATCCCTACTGCAGACCTTTGGGTTCCTATTACAATGAAGACTGATGCTAAAGAACTCGAGAAGCAGATTAAGGGTCTGGATGAAAAAATCGAAAAAGAGAAGGATAGTGAAAAGAAGACCGTCAGAAAAGTTAACGGAAAATACGAAAAGCTCTTGTTTGAGAAGGGTAAGAAGTGTGTCAAAGAATATCACCCAATGTTCACTATCTTCACTGTAAACTGTGATGAGAAAGGTGGTATGCTCAGACAACCATACGATTGTATGAAACCTAACTATAGTGGTATGGTTAATGACCGCCGTCATAACCTCATCCGCTATTCTGAGGTGCTCCTCTGGTATGCTGAGAGTGCTGCCCGTGCAGGCCTCTCTGACTTGACAGAAGCTAAGAAATGCTTGAAGCTGGTTCGCAGCCGTGCCGTAACAGATGTTGAAAATGTGACACTTGGCGACGGAACTACCGTAAAGATCGACAACATGAGCGCTGCCCAGCTTGCTGAGGCTTGCTACATCGAACACGGATGGGAAGTTGCAGGTAACTGGGTATCTATGGTTACCCGCCGTTCAGATGAGCTCCGTATGGACGAGCTCAAGAAGAACTTCGAGTATCGCGTTACCAATGCTCCTGTAGTTATCTCTAAGAAGGGTGACAAGGAATATACCGCTCAGGAAAGCGTTACAGTTACTGGTCCTTGGTCAGAGGATAGAATTTACTGTCCATATCCAACAACCGATGGTGAGAAGAACCCAAACTTGAAGAAGTAAACTTTTTAAGTAATCAATTCATAAGCTAGTCACATGACTTGTCTACTTTTCAGGTAGTATGACTCATGTTAAAACATCAAGAGGGAATGCCAAGTGAGTTGGCATCCCTCTTTTTGTTGTTTTGATAAATATTTTAAACATTATGGCTAATAATTATCTATCTTTCAACCGATCTTTGCTGGCGATGGCTGCCCTTCAAGCCTTGCCGCTATCTCTCTTCGCCCAGAATACAGGCGAAAAACCAAACATCCTGTATATCATGTGCGATGACCACGCCATACAGGCTATCAGCGCCTACGGCAGTGCCATCTCCCAACTGGCGCCTACCCCAAATATCGACCGACTTGCAGAAAGGGGAATGAAATTCAACGAGGCTTTCGTCGAAAACTCGCTTTCTACACCAAGCCGTGCCTGTCTGATGACCGGTCTCTACAGTCATCAGAACGGACAGCGCATGCTGGCAGAGGGCATCGATTCCACCAAAACCTTCTTCTCTGAAATGCTGCAGAAGGTAGGCTATGAGACGGCAGTAGTGGGAAAATGGCACATGTCATGCCGCCCTAAAGGTTTCGATTTCTATCACATCCTCAACGATCAGGGACAATATTACAACCCGACCTTCGCATCAACAGACCATTACGGAGAATACAAGCAGGAAATGGGATATGCCACCGACCTCATCACAGACCATGCCATCGAATACCTCGACCAAAGAGACAGAAACAAGCCATTCTGTCTGCTGGTTCATCATAAGGCACCCCACCGTCTGTGGATGCCTAGCACCAAGTATGTTGGGAAATACGGCAAAGTAAACTTCCCGCTACCTGAAACTTTCTGGGACGACTATGCGACCCGAGGCTCGGCTGCATCCACCCAGAAGATGACTATCGGTGAATATATGGAAATGGTACGCGACCTGAAAGTGCCCGAAATGTACGACCCTTCTACACCGGAAGGCAGAGACTCGTATGCCGGACTCATGGGAGAGATGAACCGCATGACACCGCAGCAGCGCGAGGCTATTGATGCCTATTACATGCCGAGAAACAGAGAATTCCTGAGCAAGAATCTCACGGGTAAGGAACTGGTAGAATGGAAATACCAGAACTATATCCGCGACTATATGGCAGTGATTGCTTCGGTGGATGAGAGTGTAGGCCGACTCCTGACTTATCTCGATGAGCATCATCTCACGGATAATACCATCATCGTATACACCTCCGACCAGGGATTCTACATGGGCGAACACGGCTGGTTTGACAAGCGTTTCATGTATGAGGAATCATTCCATACACCGCTCATCATCAGCTATCCTAAGCATATCCAGCCTAAGAGCGAGTGCAACCAGATGGTACAGAACATCGACTTTGCTCCTACCTTCCTCGACCTGGCGGGCTTGAAGAAGCCTGCCTATATGCCGGGCACTTCGCTCCAACCATTGTTTGCCGGACAGCCTGTAAGAAAATGGCGTAAGAGTCTGTATTACCATTATTATGACTACCCTAATTATCATCTGGTACGCAAGCACGATGGTGTGAGAACCGAGCGCTACAAACTGATTCATTTCTACGGCAAGGGTGGTGAAAGAGCCGTTCCAGAAAACAAGTATCAGTGCCAACCGGGAACTTCAGAAAACTGGTGTTTCGAATATCTCAAATCCATCAACTACATCACCGATGATGCCGATATTGACTACTACGAGTTATATGATATCCAGGTTGATCCGAACGAGCTGCACAACCTCTACGGCAAGCCTGGCATGCAGAAGGTAGAAAAGGAAATGAAGAAGCTCCTCGCTACCTATCGCAGGAATCTGAAGGTAGACGAGTAAAGGAACCGAACAAAATAATATTGATATGAACAAGACAATATGGCTTACAGGGGTAGGTTTGGCGTGTCTTCCTACCCTGCTCTGTGCAAAGCAGAACACCCCGCCCAACATTCTCTTCATACTGTGTGACGACATGGGATATGGCGATCTGGCTTGCTACGGCCAACCTTATATCCACACGCCTAATATAGACCGGATGGCACAGGAGGGAATGAGATTCACCCAGGCTTATGCCGGTTCTCCCGTCTCGGCTCCGTCGAGAGCTACCCTCATGACTGGTCAACATACGGGACATACACATGTGCGTGGAAACAAGGAATACTGGAGAGGTGTGTCAATGGTAAAATATGGCAACAACGAGGAGTATTCTGTCGTAGGACAGGAACCTTACGACCCGCAGCATAAGATTCTGCCCGAAATCATGAAGGACAAAGGATACAGAACCGGTGTATTCGGGAAATGGGCTGGCGGATATGAGGGTTCGGTTTCTACTCCCGACAAGCGTGGCGTGGACGAATTCTATGGCTATATCTGCCAGTTTCAGGCTCATCTCTATTATCCTAACTTTCTGAACCGCTACAGTCGTGCAATGGGAGATACAGCGGTGGTAAGAGAGGTAATGGAACAGAACATCCAGCATCCGATGTTCGGCAAGGATTATTTCAAGCGCAAACAGTATTCTGCCCGCATCATCCACGACAAGGCACTGGAATGGATTGACAGACAGGATAAGGAACATCCTTTCGTAGGATTCCTTACCTATACCCTGCCGCATGCCGAACTTGCCCAGCCGGAAGACTCCATACTGGAAAATTACCAGAAACAGTTCTTTACCGATAAAACCTGGGGCGGATGGGAAGATTCGAGATACAACGCTGCGGTTCATACCCATGCACAGTTTGCCGGAATGATTACCCGACTAGACCAGTATGTGGGCGAAATCTTCGCCAAGCTGAAGGAGAAGGGACTCGACAGGAATACCGTTGTCATCTTTACTTCAGATAACGGACCACATGAAGAAGGTGGTGCCGACCCGGAGTTCTTCGGTCGTGACGGTAAGTTGAAAGGTCTGAAACGCCAGTGCTACGAAGGCGGCATCCGCATACCGTTTATCGCCTGGTGGCCTGAGCATATCAAGGCAGGAGCGGTGAACGATACCCAGTTTGCCTTTTACGACCTGCTGCCTACTTTCTGCGATTTGGCTGGCATCAGAAACTTTGCCAAGCGTTATACCAACAGAAAGTTGGCTGGTGATGGTTTCGACGGAATCTCTATCGCTCCTACCCTTCTGGGCAAGGATGCAGAGCAGAAACATCACGATTACCTGTACTGGGAATTTCACGAAACCGACCAGATTGGCGTGAGAAAGGGCGACTGGAAACTGGTGGTAGTAAAAGGCGAGCCGCGGCTCTATAATCTGGCTTCCGATATCCACGAAGACCATAATGTGGCGGCAGAACATCCTAAGATTCTTGCCGAACTCCTGGCTGCCATCAGAAAGGAGCATCGAGACAGCAAGGATTTCGAAATTACGCTGCCAAAGTTCTGATTTTCTCTCCCGGTTACAGAGAGATAGAGATTACAACTAGATTCAAGAAAAAATGATGAACGACAACATAGCAAATCCCTTTGCCAAGCCACTCTATGTAATGCTGAAGCCTGCGGGTGCCCATTGCAACCTGGCATGCAAATACTGTTATTATCTGGAGAAGAACAAGCTCTATCCCACTGCTCAGCGACATCTGATGAGCGATGAGATGCTGGAACAGTTTACCCGAGAATATATTGAGGCGCAAACCATGAACCAGGTGCTCTTCACCTGGCATGGTGGCGAGCCTCTGCTGCGCTCCATCGACTTCTACCGCAAGGCTTTATCCCTACAGCAAAAGTATGCTAGAGGCAGGCGCATCGACAACGTAATTCAGACCAACGGCACGTTACTGACCGATGAATGGTGCGAGTTTTTTGCCCAGAACCATTGGCTGGTAGGCATCTCTATCGATGGTCCGCAGCCTGATCATGACCATTACCGGCTGACGGCTGCGGGAAAACCATCGTGGAAGAAGGTGATGCAAGGCATCAAACTGCTGAAGAAACACGGGGTAGAATGGAATGCGATGGCGGTGGTGAATGCCTATAATGCCAATCATCCGCTGGAGTTCTACCGTTTTTTCAAGGAAAACGGCTGTCAGTTTCTGCAGTTCACACCTATCGTTGAGCGACAGACCCGACATGAGGATGACCGTACCCTGGCAAGTCTTGCCGACAAGAATGAGATTCCGCTGAGCGAGGCATCGGTTGCACCGGAGCAGTGGGGCTACTTTCTCTGTGCAATTTTCGATGAATGGGTTCGGAAGGATGTGGGCAAAATCTTCGTTGAGATTTTCGACTGCACACTGGCAAACTGGATGGGTGTTTCTCCCGGCATCTGTGCTTATTCCAAGGAATGCGGTCATGCGGGAGTGATGGAGCACAATGGCGATGTTTATTCCTGCGACCACTTTGTTTTTCCGGAGTATAAGTTGGGCAATATCCGTGACCATTCGCTCATCGACATGCTTTATGGTGAGCAGCAACAGGAGTTCAGCCGTCTGAAACACAGTTCTCTTCCCCGCCAGTGCAAGGAGTGTGACATGGAGTTTGCCTGTCATGGAGAATGCCCAAAGAACCGCTTCATGAAAGATAAGTATGGCGATTCCGGTCTCAACTATCTCTGTCCGGGTTATTACCATTATTATCAGCATGTAGCGCCCTACATGGATTATATGAAGCAGGAACTCATGGCGCAGCGCCCACCTTCGAACATCATGAAAGTTGTACAGTAAGCATGACAGATTCTAAAAAAACAGCAAAATACTTGGAAAAAATTCAGAAATATCGTACCTTTGCAGGCAAAAAGCAATTTTACGAATATGAAAAGAATCAAAATGCCACTATTGGCAAGAATCATCATTGCCATCCTGTTGGGTGTAATCTTCGGCAATTTCTTCAATGAAGCGGCCGTCAGAGCGTTTCTCACCTTCAACGGCATCTTCAGCCAGTTTCTGGGCTTTATGATACCGCTCATCATCATCGGTCTCGTAACACCAGCCATTGCCGACATCGGTCACGGAGCCGGAAAACTCCTTCTTGCCACCGTGGGCATCGCCTTTGCCGACACCATCCTGGCGGGTCTTCTTGCCTATGGCACAGGTTCGGCACTCTTTCCACACATGATTGCTAATTCTGCCCATGTGGCAGTAGATAAGGCAGAAGAACTCAAGCCCTTCTTCGAAATCAAGATACCTGCCATGGTAGATGTGATGAGTGCCCTCGTTTTCTCGTTCATTGCCGGACTGGGCATTGCCCACAAAGGCAGCCGCACCATGAAGAACATCTTCCAGGAATTCAAGGAAATCGTATCAGGTGTCATTGCCAAAGTCATCATCCCTCTCCTGCCCCTTTACATCTTCGGCATCTTCCTGGGCATGACTTTCTCCGGCGAAGCCTACCACATTCTGCTGGTCTTTGCACAGATTATCCTCGTGATTCTCGTGCTCCATATCGTCATCTTACTTTACGAATATCTGTTGGCAGGCGGTTTGTCCCATAAGAATCCGTTTAAGCTGCTGCTCAATATGTTACCAGCCTACTTCACGGCACTTGGCACATCATCATCGGCAGCCACCATTCCTGTAACACTGAAGCAGACCTTGAAAAACGGCGTCACTGATGGCATTGCCGGATTCACCATTCCGCTCTGTGCCACCATCCATCTCTCGGGATCAATGATGAAGATTACCTGCTGTGCGCTCACCATCTGTCTCATCAATGGTATGCCTTGCAATCTCCCCCTCTTTCTCAACTTCATCTTCGTGCTCGCCATCTGCATGGTAGCAGCTCCGGGAGTTCCGGGAGGAGCCGTCATGGCAGCGCTAGGTCCGCTAGCCTCAGTTTTAGGTTTCAATGCTGATATGCAAGCACTTATGATAGCCCTCTATATTGCGATGGACAGTTTCGGTACCGCCTGCAATGTAACCGGCGATGGCGCCATTGCTATAGTCGTGGATAAGATATTCAGAAAGGATAAATAAAAAAAAAGAGGGTGTGTCACAGACTTATGACACACCCTCATCTTTATATAAATCTCTCTCTATTTCTAAAGTGATTCACATATATATATTATGTATATCGTATGTTCTATTCTTACTTGCTCAAGCTAACAGAATGGCTCATGTTAGTCATTTCTGGAATTGAGTTTACTACGTGTTTCAAGAACATGCCCATGCAAAGAACCATACCTGAAAACATAACTGCGGCGAAAGCCATTGTAAAAATAGTCATCATAATTATTAACCTTTTTAAAATTTATTATTTGTTATTCCTTAAACACGAGTGCAAAGTTAACACTTTTTTATCGAATAACAGCATCTTTTGCCGAGAAATATCATTACAATATGTTTTTCTTGATATGGGTCAACCACTTGTTTTTAGCCTTGAAAATGACATTTTGCTATCGGATATGTTGTTTTTGTGGCAATAATTTATATATATCATTTTTCTCGCTTTATTATGTGTGTAACAAGATAGGGCTTCCTGTCAGATGATAAGAAGTCAGAATCGAAGTGAAAGCCAATCATCGAACTTCACGTAAAAGAAGGATATGCCTATAACTACTTTTACCTTCTGATAAGCCGCATTAATAAGTATGGCGATTCCGGTCTCAACTATCTCTGTCCGGGTTATTACCATTATTATCAGCATGTAGCGCCCTACATGGATTATATGAAGCAGGAACTCATGGCGCAGCGCCCACCTTCGAACATCATGAAAGTTTTATGTCTAGCGCCATCGCCATTGTCGTGGATAAAATATTCAGAAAGGATCAATAAAAAATAAAAAGGTGTATCATGGATTTATGACACACCTTTTTTTATCTCAAAATCTTAAAGTTTTAGAACTTAATCCAGGTCAGCTTCTTCCAAATTCCCTCGAAAGGACCATGGGAGTGATACTTGAGCCAGAGGTTGGAGAAGAGGCATTGTACAACTACCATGGCGATGCCGACAAAAAAGGCATAGGTGATACCAAGCTTTGTCTGGAGATTGAAACCATAATAGGCAAACAGTCCGCAACCGATGATAGACTGGAGGAAATAGTTGGTCAGACTCATCTTGCCAAACTGGCGCAGAAACGACAATCCCTTTCTGAACCATTCCTTTCCGTACCACAACAAAACGAATCCTGATACTACAAACGAGAGGATGAAGAAGTTGTAGATAGGATAAAGCCAATTGTTCCATGTTTCCATGTGGCGCACATCAGCGATGCCTCCCACAATCAATACCAGGATGGAAACCGCCAACACCTTCTTCCACAAAGCCAGGTTGTTGTTCTCATTGTAGAACCAACGCTTTCTGCCCACCAGCATTCCGAGTATGAAGAGGCAGATAGTCTGCGTATGTCTTCCCTTCATCAGGCACCAGTAATAGGTAGCCACCTGTCCGTATCGCAGGTTACTGTAGGCATTCTCCAGGAAGGTGCCGTGCTGATGACCATTATACATATTTCCATACACCTCACTCAATGCCGATGCATCCACCTGCCATCCCGAAATGAGGGAGTAGATTTCTATCGGCTGGATAAAGAGAAAGGCAACCACCCACCAGAGCCATTTGGTAGGAAGATAACTCAATGGGATGAGAACCAGTCCATAGATGGCATAGGAGAAGAGGATGTCGCCATCAAAGAAGGCGGTGTTCACGATACCGAGCATTGCCAGGAGGAACATTCGCCAGGCGAATCTACCCGAAAAGCAATTTCCACGCTGCTGCTGGTTATCATTCATGATAAAGAAGCTTAATCCGAAGAGCAGGGCAAAGATGCCATACATCTTTCCCGACAGCAGCAATGCCAGCACATCTGCCATCCAATCATCACACCCCAGCGTATAAGCATGCGCTATGCTTCCATCGTACATATTGAAATGCTCCACGGAATGATAGAGAATAATACCTGCCACTGCCAATCCTCTCAAGGCATCAGCCACGTCAATACGACTGTTTTTCAGTCCTAATGTCTTGTAAAAATTCATTTTGATATTGTATGTTAGTTATTATGAGTTGGCAAAGGTATAACATTTTATTGGAAAAAGCGAATAAATCAGCCTTTTCCTTAGTTATTCGTCAGAAAAAGTGTGGGAATTTGTTGATTATTCGTTAGAAAAAGTGTGGACTTCTACAGATATTCGTCAGAAAAAGTGTGGAGTTATTGCGATTATTCATCAGAAAAAATGCAAATTAACACAAAATTATTCAACGAATAAAAGCTTCGATTCTGACATTTCCGTCAGAATCGAAGTGCAAGCCAATCATCGAACTTCACGTTCTGGAAGGTATGGATGCCCAGTTTCTCACCAGCCTCGCAGTTTTCCTTCAGATCATCGATGAAGAGGGTTTCATCGGGATGGATGTTCGCCTGCCTGATTACCTCCTCATAGATGTGGGCATCAGGCTTAGCCAAGTGCATTCGCTGAGAGAGGAAACAGTGCTCGAAATAATCCTCTACCCCATGGTTCTGATAAGGGAAGAGATGCTCCACGCAATAATCCCAATGTATATCAATGGTATTGCTCAAGAGGAAGAGGCGATAACCAGCTTTCTTCAACTGCAGGAGTCGCTCCTTTTTCTCATCAGGAATCTCCACCAGCATCTTGTTGGCAGCATCAATGATTTCTTCATTCGTCACATCTGCTCCTGTCAACTCACGGGCTGCATCGCAGAATGCTTCGGTGGTAATCATTCCCACACCCAGTTTGCTCATCAGCTTCATCCCTTCACTCTGGGGATTCGGATTAGCCAGTTCCCCCATTCCTATCGCCTTGAAAGCCCCGATGCATCCTTCCGGATTGAGCTTCACCAGGACATTTCCCAAATCAAATATGATATTCTTGTATTGCATAATCTATACCTTATTTTAAATCGCACTTTTAATCTTTAATCAGATACTTACTGCAAAAGTACTGTAAATTCGGGAGAGAACAAATGATTTCAAGAAGTCATAACAAGAATATAACATTTATTAGTAAAAGAGGAAAGCCTATGTATGAGAAAGTTGGCTCTTCTCAAATTTTAGTACAAAATCAGTGTCCTGATTTTGAAAGAACTTGTTCGAGCAAGGTCTCCCACTAGCTTAAATACATAAATGTACTAAAATTTGAGAAGAGCCAGAAAGTTTTTCTAAAACTATTGCCACTATTGCCACGCTTCAAGTTAACCAATTGGTTTTCAGCTATTTAAGCGTGGCAATAAGGGCATTTTCTATTATCACCTATTGCCACCTATTGCCACCTATTGCCACACTCGGGCGAAAAACGGGGGATTCTCAGCGAAAAAGCAGAGAAATACTTATTGTTTTCGACGAAAAACATTTAAAAAGTGGAGAAAAAGGCTTGCGGTTTCGAACATTTTTTGTATTTTTGCAACCAACAGGAAAAATTCCTGCCGATTCCACCTAGAAGCTTACGACTCCTGTGAAACCACTTTATACACATTTAACCCAAAAACCAATGACACAAGCAGATTTAGTCAGACTCTACTTCAACAAAGAAAGTGCTTACAACTCATGGGACTATTGCTTCAACCAGCAATGTCCACTGGCTCAGGAATGTGCACACTATCTGTCCGTAACCTACAAAAAACCGGAACAGACCAAAGGCTACGCCATCTATCCCGATGCCTACCATGACAACAAGTGCGAACATTTCCTGCAGCTGCAGATGATGAAAATGGCATACGGCTTTATGGATATTCTTGAAGAACTGAAGCGTAAAGACGAAGCCAGTTTCAGAGTGCACATGACTTCCTACTTCGGAAGCAAGACTTCATACTATCGCTATAAATTAGGACAGACAGGACTCGTGCCTGAACAGCAGCAGTACGTGCTGAAATGGTGCCAGCAACATGGATACACCAACATGAGGTTCGACCGCTATGCAGAAGAGGTCAACTATTAACAGCCGCACGCCGATAAAGATTTTAACCCACGTACATGGTCACTCGTACCCGTGTACATGAGTATCCGTACCCATGTACACGGGTACAGATGACCAACACGATGAGCACGGATGACCGAGACGACGGGCACGAGTGCCCGGCATAGTCGGGCACATTTGCCCAACGCCTTGGGCAAAGCTGGGCAAAACCATCGGCAATCCTAAGTATCACCCTATCAATAAATTAACAGAAATATGAAGTTTACTATTACAAGAATCAACAAGCAGAACAAGTTGATGGTCAGTTCGAAAACCATAGAACGGTTTCTGGTGCGCATCGCTAAAGATGATGCCAAACTGAGTGTCACCAATTTCAGAATGAGTGTGCCGCTCATGGAGGCCGACTACCAGTACTACAAAGGCATCAAGGAATGGCAGCACGTTTATCCAGCCGCAGAATTCAACAAGGATGAAAGCGGCAATCTCGTCTTCCAGAAATCAAACGGGCTGGTGATGCTCCACTTCATCAACCTCATGTCGGAGCAGGAAAAAAATGACGTCAAGAAGACGGTCAGTCTGCTGCCGATGACCTTCGCAGCCTTCGAAGGAGCCGATGGCAGAAGCCTCATCGTGCTCGTAAGCATCTGCAACGAAGAAGGAAAAATCCCGACAAAAGAAGCCGACGCCGACTTACTCTACCAGTCTGCCTACGAACAGGTAAAGACGCTCTACCAGTCGCAGGTACAGGCAGCCATCAAACCTGAAAAGCCATCAATGGCATCCAACTTCATGCTTACGCTGGATGCCTCTCCTTATTATAACAGCAAGGCAGTGGCGATGCGCATCTCCCAAAATATGAAGAAGGTTGCCTTAGCCCCTAAAAATATAGACGATTTGAAGACATACGATGACTATGAGTTCCTTTACCGTAAGGCAGCAGAAGAGACGAAGGAAGAGATGAAAAAAGCCAACATCTCATGGCAGAACGATGAAGACCAGTTCCTTGCCGGTTTCTCAGCCATCGCCATCAAGCTCTGCAACATGGGCCTCAGCGAAGAAGAAGCTTTCATCCATATCCGCCGCAACAACTGGGGACATGTGACAGAAGAGAAACTCCGCCAGATAGTGGGCACCGCTTACGATACCCATTCCAAAGACAGGAAGACGGAGAAATCAGCCTCAGGCAGAAAAGGCCGTGCCGAAATTCTGCAGATGATCAGATACCTGGAGAGCCGGTACCAGTTCCGTTACAATACCGTGATGAAATATACCGAATACCGCCCGAACAATTCATGGGTTGGCGATTTCAGACCGGTGGATGCCCGTGTGCAGAAAAGCATGACGCTGGATGTTCAGATAGCCGACATCCACGTAAGCATCAAGGATGTAAGGAATTTTCTAGAGTCAGACCGCATCAGAAACTACAGTCCAATAGAGTCCTATCTCTATGACTGTCTGGGTAAATGGGACGGCAAGGACCGCATCCGTGCCCTGGCACGAACTGTACCCACCAACAATCCTCATTGGGAAGACTGGTTTTACACCTGGTTTCTGGGAATGGTTGACCAGTGGCGCGGCATGTATCGCCGTCAATATGGCAACAGTACCATGCCGCTGCTCATTTCCAAGCAAGGTTACAACAAGAGCACCTTCTGCCGCCGTCTCATCCCTACCGAATTATCGTGGGGCTTCAGCGACAACATGATTCTCTCAGAAAAGCGTCAGGTTCTGCAGGCGATGTCACAATTTCTGCTCATCAATCTCGATGAGTTCAATCAGATTTCACCACAGGTGCAGCAGGGATTTCTGAAGAATCTGCTGCAGTTGCCTACGGTGAAAATCAAGCCGCCATACGGAAGTCATGTACAGGAATTTCCTCGTCTAGCCTCCTTCATCGCCACGAGCAACATGACCGATATTCTTTCCGACCCATCCGGCAACCGCCGTTTCCTGGGAGTAGAACTGACGGGACCTATCGATGTGAGTGGCAGACTGAACTATGAGCAACTTTATGCGCAGGCGATGCAAGCTCTGGAACGTGGCGAAAAATCCTATTTCGACGCCAAGGAAACCGCCATCATCATGCAATATAACAGACAATTTGAGCAGATTTCCCCTATCAAGCAATGTTTTCTGCAGGTTTTTGAGCCTGCAAGTACCCCAGAAGAGGGTGAATATCTGATGGCAGCCGCCATTTTCGACATTTTGAAGCAGAAATTCGGCTCTTCTCTCCAGGTTTCGAGTATACAGAAATTGGGCAGAGAGCTTCAGAATATAGAAGGTTTGAAAAACCGAAGAACAAGATTTGGTACTGAGTATCTGGTAGTTAGGAAATAACCCCTCTCCCTTTTTATCTCATTTCCTCAAAAAAAGAGTGTGGCAATGCGTGGCATTAGGTGGCAACAGAAACACCGCTTACTGCCACGTATTATTCACTTATAATCAGAGAGTTAAACGTATAGGTGATAGATGTGGCAACAAAAACAGAAAAACATTTTCGTATAAGAATCATAAAGGTAGGAGTAAACCACTTTTTGCTTTACCATTTGCATGTATTGGCAATTGTGCCGAAATCATGAACTTCATTATGCGAACTCATCCACTTCATTTCACGACTTCATCTACTTCATTTCACGAGTTCATCTACTTCATTGAGTTGACACATACGGCTGCGGTGGCTGAAGGAGTCGAATGCAGTGGCTGAAGGAGACGAATGCGATGGCTGAAGGAGTCGAATGCAGTGACCGAAAGAGACGAATGCGATTGCTGAAGGAGTCGAATGCGATAGCTGAAGGAGTCGAATGCGGTGGCTGGAGGAGTCGAATGCGGTGACCGGAGGAGACGAATGCTGTGACCGGAGGAGACGAATGCTGTGGCTGGAGGAGACACATTCTGAACACTTATAACTAGAGATTGCGGTATAATACTAAAGCTATCAGTACTTCTGAATTAATTCCATAAAGGTACGATTAGAACTAGCATCAAATATAAACTCGCCTATAAACAACAGTATTTCATCACCTAGTTTGGCGAACTATTCATTAAGTTTACACAACTAATATTTTGTTTATCCCCCATACATAGAGTTTTTCACTCTAAACTAAAAAAAATCACAAAGAAAATACACTTTCCTCCTGAATATATGCCCTGTTTTCAAAGAAAAATATTATCTTTGTAGCTGTTTAAAGATTAAAGAGTATGAATATAATTGAATTATATGAAAACTTGAAAGGCAGCTACAAAAGTTACCTGGAAAGTTTTGTTACCATAAAGGATGAACGAATTAAGGAAAAAGTCAGCGATTCCATCAAACACGAAGAGCTTTGGCCTAAAGCCTTGATTCAATTCAATCCAAATTTCGAGAAGGGAATAGGCGTAAAAGAGCTTATTGCCAAGGGATTCCCTATCCATCCCGATCTGGAGTATTTTTTCGACAAACCATTCTATAAACATCAGCAAGATGCGATTGAATTAGGGTGCCAAGATAAGGAGTTTATCGTAACTTCTGGTACTGGCTCAGGAAAGTCACGCACCTTTATGGCAACCATTTTCAATTATGTTCTACAAAACGAAGAAGTATGCAAGGACAAAACGATTGCCATTATCGTTTATCCGATGAATGCTCTCATCAACTCACAAGCAGAAGAGCTTAGTCGCTACAAGTCCACTTACGAAGAAAAGACTGGTAACAAATGCCCTTTTACATTCGGCAAATATACAGGACAAGAAAACGATGAAGCTCGCACTAAGATGCAGCAAACACCACCCAACATCATATTAACAAACTATATGATGTTGGAATTGCTCATGACACGTGCTGGCAAAGAAGAAGATTTGCGAAAGTGCTTCTTAGAGAATTTACATTTCCTGGTATTCGATGAGTTGCATACTTACCGTGGCATGCAAGGAAGTGATGTCTCTTTCTTGATTAGACGAATCAAAGCACTTGCATCAGGAAAAGTTCTTTGCTTCGGAACATCAGCTACCATGGTAGCTGATGACAGCATAAGTTATGTACAACAGCGAGAAAAAGTAGCAGAAGTGGCCTCCTGCATCTTCGGAAGCACATATACAAAAGAGCAAGTAATTGATGAAACACTTGCCATAGGTTTATCCGATGAGGAGCCATCGGATGGAGAATTGCGTGCTTGCATCAATGCACCCATACCAACTTCTTCCGACATAGATGATGCCAAGAAATATCCTACCGCCATTTGGATAGAGCAAAACATAGCACTCGAATACAAAAAGAAGGAAGGTAAATACTTTCGTGGAAAACCTATTGCCATAGAAGATATGGCAAAAAAACTCTCACTGCAAACTGGAGAGGAAGAAGAGAAATGCCAAAAGCACATTATTGACTTACTAAATTGGTGCAATCAACTGAATTTAAGTAATGGAGCATCTATACTCCCTTACAAGATTCACCAATTTATACCACAGACAGGAAATGTGTATCTTACCATTGGTGACCAAGCCAGCCGTCAGATTACAGTAGAAGAAAAGCTCTACTGTAAAGAGTTGTCGCATGGTGACGTAAAAATCATGTACTACCCAGTCGTATTCAGCCGTCTTAGTGGTCATGAGTTTTATGTGATAAAGATTATCGGCAGCACGATTATGCCTCGCAACTTTGACGGCTATGCCACTGGTGATGGTGATAGCGATGTCAATGACGGTTATATCATCTTGCCCCATCATGGCGAATCCGTAGATAATTATATGCTGGATATTACTTCCGATGACATACCTTCTGACTGGTACACCACTAACAAGAAAGGTGTACGAAAACTGAAGAAGACATATGAAGCACGTATTCCACAAAAGATTTACGTGACACAATCTGGTGCCTACAGCCCAACTGAGCCACTTGACGGTATGGGATATATGGAAGCTGTATTTGTACCTTCTCCACTGATGTACGACCCAACAGCTCGTGCCATATATAAAGGCAAGCAGTCGGAATACTCAAAACTGTCAAGAATAGGCGGTGAAGGTAGAAGTACTGCTACAACAGTATTGTCATACGAAGACATCATCCTTATGCAAAAGATGGGGATAACGCAAAACGACCGTAAAGTATTAACTTTTGTCGATGCTCGTCAAGATGCTGCATTACAAGCAGGTCACTTCAATGACTTCATCCGTATAGGTAAAGTACGTTCTGCTATTTGGAATGCCATCAAGGATGCAACAGAGGCTATCGATAATACTAAAATTGCCAGAATGGTATTAGATAATCTTCACCTTCAAGTAGATGACTACTCCAAGCGAGAAGGACTTCGTGGAGGGCGTGCCAACGATGTCAAGAACATCATGGAACGCTATCTATCTACCATCATTTATGATGACCTTGCTGGCAACTGGACTGTAATTATGCCAAACCTCGAAGATTGTGCACTTTTAAACATTGGCTACAAGTATCTTCATGATGAAATTACGGGCGATAATGGTGCAGAACGCCTATATGATATTCCTGAGTTAGAGGGATTTGACGATGAGCATAAAGAAGAATTCATCACGCAGATATTGGATTATTTGCGCCATAAGCTGTGCATCTACAGCAGCGAGAGAACCATACAAGCTGTAAAGGATACGACCAAGGCTGTAAGAGAAAACTTGAAAGCACCTTGGACACTGGATGAAAGCGACAAGATTGCCGAAGCCAACGAATTGTTTATTGAAAACCCTCGCAGACGCAATGCATATAATTTGGAAAGTGGTGGCTACCGAAGTAAATTAGGCATCTTCGTTCGAGACTACATCAGCAAGCAAACTGGTCGTAATATAGACAAAGAAGAAGATTACAAACACTATATGACAAGGCTATTCAAAGCTTTGTCAAACTATGTCATATTCGATAATGGCACCTATCAACTGGATTATGGTTGCATACTTTGGCAAGCTGGCGACAAGCAACACATTTGCCGTGACTTTGTAAGATTCCGTACCATAGAGGGTGGTAAGATACTTGACAAAGAACCCAACCATTATTTCCAACAATTCTACCAAAGCATACCTCTCAAAGATGTATGCCTGGAAGCAAAAGACCATACAGGTCAAGTTTCAAAAGAAGACCGTGAACAGCGTGAGCAGGATTTCCGAGAAGGAAAATTCCCAGTCCTTTATTGCTCCCCTACTATGGAGTTGGGTATCGACATCAAAGACCTCTCCATCGTTGGTATGCGCAATGTGCCTCCTACTCCAGCCAACTATACTCAGCGTGCAGGACGTGCAGGACGTAGCGGACAGGCAGCTTTGGTTTACACCTACTGTCGCCCACGCAACTCTCATGAAAACTACTACCTCAGCCATCCCGAAAAGATGGTAAAGGGAGAAGTAAAGGCTCCAAGAATGGAATTAGTAAACGAAGAACTATTCCGTACCCACCTCCATTCTACCATTCTGTCATTATGCCCTATCAAGGAACTGTCTGACGGAATCAAAGACTTAGTGGATTATACAGACATCAACAACATCACTTTGAAAGATGAGGTTCGTGCATCCCTACAACTCACTCCAGAGCGCAAGGAGCAAATCAAACGTATCTTCACACAAATCATGGAAGATACCTTTTTAAAGAATCGTATGGAGTCTGAGCGTCCTATTTGGTTTACAGAGCATTGGATGGATCATCTTCTTACCAATTATGAACATGATTTCGACAAAGCCCTCCAACGTTGGCGTTCTCTCTATAAACAAGCACAAACTCAGATTGAGGAAGCAAGCCTTGTCATCAATAACCGCATCTACGGTGAGAACTCCAAGGAGAAGCGTGATGCCCACATGAAACAACTCCGTGGAGAGAGTCTTCGTGACATGTTGTTGGGTGTAAACCAAGGAAAGAACAAGGAAGAGAACGAGTTCTACCCTTATCGCTATCTAGCAAGTGAGGGATTCTTGCCTGGCTATAACTTTACTAAGTTGCCACAACGTGCATTGTTACAGTATAAGTCAGATAAGGTGGAATATCTCAGCCGTCCAAAGCGTCTTGCATTAAGCGAGTTTGGTCCTCAGAACATCATATATAATAATGGTGGAAAGTTCCGCATCAGCCGTATGCAGATTTTATCGGAAATCATTCCGCATAAATTCTTCTACAACCCAAAGACGGGTGTGGTCTATAAGGATGAAGAGAACACTACCCATCATACCGACATCATTACTGGTGAATCGCTCGATGGTGTGGCGAAGCTCATTCCTGGCATGTGCATAGAGGCACAAGATATGGTGGCAGCTGAAACAGAAAAGATAACGTGTCAAGAAGAGGAACGTTCACGCAAATATTATCAGACCAAGACCTATTTTGCAAGTGATGATCCACGTTCCATCAGCGAATGTGAGCTAAAATCGCCACATGGTGAGCACTTGGCAAACATCCGTTACATTCCATCATGCCGTTTGACTTATATCTTGGAATCAAGAAATGACAGCAATGGAAATGGCTTTGCCTTCGACACGAAGACAGGTGACTGGATTAGCAACGGCAGTTTGGCACGCATCCAAGCCGAAGCAGACAAGAATCCTGAGGAGGCTGACAGAACTAAGTTTGTGAAGTTGTTCGCTGAGACTACAGCCAATGCCATCTACATCCAGCCATTACAAGCCTTGCTGCTAAGAGACAAGTACGCTGTGCGCACATTCCTCTATGCCTTCAAGCAAGCCATTGAGGATGTCTTCCAAATAGAAGGTAGCGAGATGGGGGCTGAGGTCATGGGTGAAGGAGCGACCCCTAACATTCTTATCTATGAGAATGCGGAAGGCTCTCTCGGAGTACTGAGTCGTTTGGTCAATGAACCTACGGCTTATATGGATGTGGTCAATAGAGCATACGATATTTGCTTCAACAAGCCAGAGCTGACACCCGACGAACTCAACGAGCTTACTCCTGCAGATTATTCCAACCTGCTCAACTACTATAATCAGCCATATCATCAGCAGATTGATATTCGCAAGATTTACAGTACATTAAAGTTGATGCAAGAAGCCAAGGTAGAGCTGCACGGAGCTGGGCAAACGCTCAGCTATGATGAGCAATATGCAGCACTGGAAGCTGCAAGAGACCATAACAGTTCTACTGAATATGAGTTTCTAAAATATCTGCATGAGCATCATCTTCGCTTGCCAGACAAGGCTCAGCCGATGTTCCCAGAGGAATACTATGTGCAGCCTGACTTCATGTATGGCGACCGTATCGTCATATTCTGTGATGGAACGCCACACGACCGCCCTGAGATTCAGCAAGACGATCAAGAGAAGAGAGAAGTACTCGAAGATGCAGGATTCGTAGTCCTGGCTTGGCATTATGCAACGCCACTAGCAGACTTCATCTATCAATATTCAGATATATTCACCCCAGTAAAATAAACGATATGGATTACAAGACTGGTACACTGATTGAATTCAGAAATCGTCCTTGGGTTGTTCAGCAATCAGGAGAGGACGAGCTTATGATAATAAAGCCATTAGGAGGTACAGATGCCGAAACCATCGGTCTCTACCTTCCTCTCTATGGGGATGAACTACAGATTCATTCCTACAATTTTCGTCGGCCTACAGCTGATGACATCGGGAAAAACAGTTATAAGGCATCTGCAAAGGTGCTTTATAACGCTTGCCGTTTATCGTTCAGAGATATAGCTGGTCCATTCCAGTGTCTCGGAAAACTATCTTTCGAGCCACGTCCATATCAGATGGTTCCGCTGATTCTAGCGCTCAAACAAGAAAAGATCAGACTGCTCATCTCTGATGACGTTGGTATTGGAAAGACCCTGGAATCATTATTGATTGCCAAAGAATTACTCGACCGCCACGAAATTAATCGTTTCGCGGTAGTATGCTTGCCACATCTTTGCGAGCAGTGGCAAAATGAAATCAAGGACAAGTTTGGATTGGATGCAGAAATCATCCGTTCTTCTACCATCAGCCGTTTGGAGAAAAAACTGCGTCCAGACCAGAATGTGTTCCGTGATATCCCCTACCAGGTCATTTCCATTGATTATGTGAAACAAGGCAATAAGCGAAATATCTTCCTCGACCATTGCCCTGATTTCGTGATTGTTGATGAAGCCCATACTTGCGCCAAGCCAACAGGTGCCAACAAATATCAGCAACAGCGCTATCGCTTGTTAAGCGACCTTGCCAATAAGCCTGAGCAGCAATTGGTTTTGCTGACAGCTACTCCTCATAGCGGTCAAAGCGAAGAGTTCCAATCCCTTATCGGATTATTGAATCCTAAGTTCGAGAACTACCAGCTTCAAACCGCTACAGAGCGCGAGGAACTGTCCCATTACTTCGTACAACGCCGACGTGCCGACATCAAGCAGTATCTAGGCAATGAAATCGTCTTCCCTGAGCGTGTCCGAATCGACAAGGATGAATACTCCTTCACTCCAGATTATCGCAATTTGTTGGGGCATCTGATTGAATATGTAAAGCATGGCATCCAGAAAGTATCGGGAGCTGACAAACGCAAGCAACGCTATATCTACTGGGATCTTCTGGCCTTGATGCGTGGAGTAATGTCAAGTCCTGATGCTGGTATCAGCATGTTGCAAAACAAGATAGACAAGAGAGAAGATTCATCATCAGCAAATACTGAAGACGAATCCGAGCAGGTATATATATTCAATGATCCTCTGAAGGATTTATTGAATGCCGACGATGTTGTTCCTGAAGCATTAGAAACAACCAGCGCTACAGACAAGAAAGAGTTCCACAGCTTCATCAAGCAGTTGGAACACATCAAGGAAACTGATGGTGATGAAAAGGTGAAACAGGCTCTTGATATTGTGAAGTTCTCTCTTGACAGTGGCATGAACCCTATCGTATTCTGCCAGTATATCCAAACAGCAGAGTATGTTGGCAAATACATCACAGACCAGCTCGCAAGCAACAAAAAGTTCAAAAAGGTAGTTGTGGGTGTGGTTACCAGTCGTTTGGCTGATGAGGAACGCAAGATGAAGATCGACGCCTTGGCACAGGAAGACCGCCATGTATTGGTTTGTACCGACTGCCTCTCGGAAGGTGTCAACTTGCAGCAAGGTTTTGAGGCTGTCATTCATTACGATCTTCCTTGGAACCCAAACCGCATGGAACAACGTAATGGCCGTATCGACCGCTTCGGACAAACTGCCGATGCTGTCCTTATATCCACGCTTCATGCCAAGAACAACCCGGTGGACGATATAGTGCTCAATGTTTTATACAAAAAGCAGGAAGAGATACGCAAGAAGCTGGGTGTCTATCTGCCTATCGCAGACAATGATGCTTCATTGATGGAAAACATCATGCAGCGAATTTTCGATGCCAAGGTTCCTACAAGAACCGACTATATGGAGCAGTCCCTATTCGATAACGACCCGGAATGGAACAAACAGCAGGAAGAGGAACTTGAGATTCAACTCAAAAAGATGGAAGAGAACGAGAAGATTTCTCACACCTACTTCGCTCATAACAATAAGCAGATGGATCCAACCCGACTGACTGCATCCTTGGAAGAAGCCAAATCTGTAATTGGAGGTGTAGAAGATACCCGTGACTTTGTAATTGAGCAACTATTGCATGTCGGTGTAAACGTTCATACAGACGATATTCCTTTATGTTACAGTTTCCAACTCCTGGAGTTACCTGCAAATCTGCGCCACTACTTCGCCGACAAGGCAACATCCAAAGGGCTTGTGCGCATATCTTTTGCTTCCCCAACTCCAAAGCATTATATGTATATAGGACGCAACCATACATTCGTAGAGGATTTGAGCCGTGCCGTTGTCAACGATTCCGTCAATGGTGGCGAATTGGGAGCATGCCGAGCTTTGGTAATGGAAACAACAGAAGTGAAGAAACGAACCACCATTCTATTGATGCGTGTTCGTAGTGTTATCCGTGACAAAAAGATAGTGAACCGAGAACTGGTGGGTGAAGAAATGATATTTGTGGGTTATCGTGGAAAGATAGAAAACCACGATTTCCTTACACAGGAAGAAGCCAAACAGCTTTTCCTGCACTCAATGGCATCTGGCGATATGGACTTGCCAACACAGAAGACTCTTCTTTCAAATGCCATCCGTTGGATTAACAATGAGACAGAACTTCGCCAACACACAGATGAGATAGCCCTGGAAAGAGCTTCACATCTGGTAGAAGCTTTCGCCAAGTATCGCACCTACCTGAAGGCATCAGAGTACCAAGTGGTAGAACCTGTATTGCCAATGGATGTGATTGCTGCTTATCTGTTTGTACCGAAAATAAATATTTAATTTATAATGGAATACATTGATTTCAAAAGACTGATAGATGCTTTGACCGCCAAGCCAAAAGAGACGGAGTGGTTAGAGTTCAAACATAATTTTCATTCTAAGGAAGAGATTGGCGAAAGAATCTCTGCCCTGTCAAACAGTGCCTATTTGAGCAATATGCCGTTTGGTTACATCGTATTTGGCATTGATGACGAAAGCCATAACGTTATTGGCACAGACTTATATGGTAAACAGAAAATGGTAGGCAACGAAGAACTGGAATCCTGGTTGTCAACCCGTCTGAATCCCCGTATTGACTTCGAAATAATCGATGATTTTGATTATGAAGCCAACGGGCATGTCTGCATCTTCAAAATACCAGCTACAACAAACCGACCTGTAAGTTTCCTGCATGAGTCTTATATCAGAGTGGGTACCATTACCCGAAAGTTGAAAGACTTTCCGGCTAAAGAAGCCAAGATATGGAAAGGTGGTCAGAAGCCATTGGAAAAGATAGTCTTGAAAAAGGGCTTGTCAGGACAGGATGTGTTTTCTTTTCTCAGTGCAGAAGTGTACTTTGACATGATGAACTTGCCACTTCCACAAGATATCAATGGTATCTTAGACCGATTCCTGTCAGAGAACCTGATTACCAAAGATGAAATAGGATATGGAATTACCGAACTGGGCGCTATCCTGTTTGCCAAACGTCTTTCCGACTTCGATGGATTGAAAAGAAAAATGGTTAGAGTCATTGTCTATAAAGGCAAAGGTAAAGTAGAGACTATCCGTGAACAATCTTTTGACAAAGGTTATGCCATCTGTTTTGAAGAAATGATTGCGTGGATAAATAGCCAACTTCCTGCCAATGAAGAAATTGGAATGGCATTAAGAAAAGATGCTCGAATGTATCCAGAAATTGCTATACGTGAGTTAGCGGCAAACATGATTATACATCAAGATTTTTCTGAGCAAGGATTCCCTATGATTGAAATCTATTCCGACCGCATTACACTCTCTAATCCGGGACAACCTCTGATAAGCATAGAGCGTTTCATTGACGAATATCAGTCTAGAAACGATTCTCTTGCCGATATTATGCGTAGAATGGGTATCTGCGAAGAGAAAGGAAGTGGTATGGATAAGACAATCTTCTATATAGAGTTATACCAACTTCCTCCTGTACGTCTTCAGCTTCAAGAAACAAGAACGGAAACAACTGTATTCTCTTATCGAAAATTTGCTGATCTTGATAAAACCGAAAGGGTAATGGCATGCTACCAACATGCTTGTCTAAGGTATGTTTCTAATGAGAAGATGAATAACCAATCCCTTAGAGGACGATTAGGAATTGAAGACAAAAACTATCCTATGGCATCAAGGATCATTAAGGATACCTTGGAGGCTAAACTCATCAAAGAGGAACATTCCGAGGGTAACAGTAGGCATAATTATATTCCCTATTGGGCTTAAATATAGCTGAAATATAACTGACATGTAACTGGCATGTAACTGAGCTATACAAAAATAGCTCAGCTATTATCATAAAAGTCCCTGTTTATGGGGATTTGAACATATCATCGCCATGTAACTGGCATGTAACTGAATAAAATTTATGGACTATACAAGTATTCATATATATGGTCATCTCCTCTCTGATGACATCCTACATAACATAGAGCGCGACAACACGCTCAACGGCAACCGTGACCAGGATTTCGGAATGGATATTTCCGTATCTTCGGCCATAGACTACGTATGGAGCAGCCTGCGCAACGATTGGAACTTCTACAAGGAACGTGCCAACAATGAGCGATTGGTCAACAAGGATCCATACGGAACCCGTCGTGCCCGTGATCTGATGGAACGACTGTTCCAAAGCTTAGGCTATTCGCTCGACCGCCAGGCTACCAATATAGAAGTGGCTGGCACCAACTACGACATTAGCTATACCTGCCACGACCTGGGTAAAATGCCATTCATTATCATAGGTGAGGGTATCAGTGCAGACGGAAGCATTGATACCCAGGACAAGTGTTCACTCGACTATCGTGCCAAAGGCGGTATGCGCAAGAAGTCAGCTCATGCCACTATGCTCGAATATCTCAACGCCACAGAGAATGTATATGGCATCATCAGCAACGGACAAATCCTGCGAATCATCCGCAACTCCGGACAACTGGTGAAGCTCACCTATATAGAGTTTGACCTCCGCCGTATGCTGGAGGAAGACAAATACACCGAGTTCTGCCTGATGTTCCGTCTGCTTCACGCTTCCCGTTTCCGCACAAGTGGTGACGAGCCATGCGTGATGGAACGCTGGTTTAACATGAGCATCGAGTCGGGCAACCGCATTCGCAATGGTTTGTCTCGTGCCGTGCAAACCACGATGGAAACCATCGGAAATGCCGTATTGACATCAGAAGGTGAAGGTAATAACGCATTGCGCGAAGCCTTCGCCAATGGAACGATGAATGCAAACCAACTCAACAAGGAACTCATCCACTTCATCTACCGTCTCCTCTTCCTGTTTATCATTGAGGATAGAGGATTGGTTTATCAGATTCCCGACTCACCTGATGCTCCAGATTACAAGCAGTTATGCCAGTGGCAGGACATCTACAAGAAGTTCTATGCAGCAAGCCGTCTGCGCCATCTCTCGGAATTGGCGTACCTGAAACAACGCCAGTATTCCGACCTATGGCAGGGATTGATGGATACTTTCCATCTCTTCGAGCCAGATACTTTTGGCGAGAAACTGGGCATCAAGCCATTGGGTGGTGTACTCTTTGGCACAGAAACCCTGCATTGGCTGAAGCAATGCCAGGTAAGCAACAAGGATTTGCTCGCTGCATTCTCTGCTCTCAACGAGTTTGAAGACGAGCGTCAGCAGAAAGTAAAGATCAACTATTCCTCTCTCGACGTAGAGGAGTTTGGTTCTGTATATGAAGGCATTCTCGAAATGCGCCCATTCATACAGCCGGGTGTTGCCGCTTCCGACTGGCAGTTTGGTTTCGTTGGCGGTTTAGACCGTCAAAGCACTTCTTCTTATTATACACGTCCAGACTTGGTACAGAATCTTATCAAGACTACACTCGAACCTGTCATCAAGGAAAAGATTGCTGCACAGACTACCACAGAAGAGAAGGTAAAGGCATTACTTAATATGAAGGTTTGTGATGCAGCAAGTGGCTCCGGACATATTGTATTGGCGATGGCTCGCACCATTGCCTGGTATATCTGTACCCTCCGCACAGGTGAGGACAACCCGGCTTCGCTGGATTATCGTCAGGCGCTTCGTGAGGTTATCTCCCGCTGTGTTTATGCCGTAGATTACAACCCCGATGCCGTAGAACTTTGCAAAGTAGTATTGTGGATTGAAGGTTATTGCGCAGGCAAGCCACTTTCATTCCTCGATCATCATATCCGTTGCGGTAATTCCGTATTGGGAGTTTCCGACTTGCAGATGCTGATAGATGGTGTACCAGACAAGGCTTTGACCGCAGAGGACAAAGATACATTGAAGGCTTTGAAGAAGATGAACCAGGAAGCCGTAAAAAAAATAAATAATCAAAATAGCGATGAGCCTTTATTGGGGTTAGAAGATACTTTCGGAGTAGTAAAACTTTCAGCAGCTCAAATTGGTTTGGCTGATAAGATTCGTTTTATCAACCACTTACCGGAAGATACTTTAGAGGAAGAAATCATCAAGCAGGAACGATGGAGAGAACTGATGGAATCTGCACGTGTAGATTGTCTACGACGTGCATGCGACATCTATACATATGCTTTCTATAAAACCGTAAAACACGATGAAATTCTTATCGACAATGAAAGTGTAAATGGAAAAATCAAATTAGAAGCAGAAGTACCATATACAAAGACAGTAACTCGAGCACTGCAAGAAATCGAAGCAATGGAATATGCTGAAAAAGGCAAGACATTCCTAACTTACTATCGTGAACTCTCCAAAGACTTCAAATCTGAAGTAAAACGCATAGCCGAAGAACAGCGTTTCTTCCATTGGTGCGTAGAGTTTCCGGAGGTATTTGCTGCTAATAAGGGATTTGATGTCATGTGCGGAAATCCGCCATGGGATAAGATTAAGGTAGAAGACAAAAAATGGTTTGAAAGTCACAATCGTGCCGACATTGTAAATGCTGGCACTGCAAGTCTACGCAAAGAAGCGATAGAAGCCTTACAGACTTCAGACCCAACATTATATAAGGAATATGCCAAAGCCCTTGCTGATGCAGAAGCCCTTAGCCGCTTCGCCCGTTTAGCAGGCAGATTTGATTTGACTGCTACTGGAGACATTGACCTATACCCTATGTTTGCTGAGTTATGCCTTTCATTCTCAAAAGAGGCATGGGGACTTGTCTTGCCTACAGGTATAGCGATGAATGACAGCAACAAGGCTTTCTTCTCAAAGCTTATTGATGAAAACAGACTGATTTCATTATATGATTTTGAGAATAGAGAGAAACTATTTGATATCGATAGTACAAATCATTTCTGTTTATTGACTATAGGTAAGGAACAAGACACGCCTCGTACAGTAAAAGGTGGATTCTTCCTAACTCGTCTTGACCATTTGCTTGACCCTCGTCGCATATATACTTTGCAGACGAGCGACTTTGCACGTCTTAACCCCAACACTAAGACTTGTCCCATATTCCGCACAAGCCGTGACGCAAAGCTTACGGCTAAGATTTATCGCAACTCCACCATCTTGTATAATGAGACAACGGGCGACAATCCGTGGAATGTTAAGTTCTCAAGAATGCTTGACATGTCTAACGACTCTTACCTCTTCCGCACCTACGCCCAACTGACCGCACAAGGCGCAACACTCAATGGCAACACGTTCACCACTGCTGACGGCAAGGCTTACGTGCCGCTTTACGAGGGTAAGATGATCTGGCACTACAACCATCACTATGGCACTTGGCCAACAGAAGGCGAACGCCCTAACTCCATCAATATGCCGTCAGAAGACGAACTTGCAAATCCCGACAGTTGCATAATGCCGTGGTATTGGGTGCCGTTGGCGGCAGTGAAAGAAAGATTGGTAAAGTATGACAAGGATGGGAATGTTGTGTGGGAGTGGAAGCATAATTGGATGCTTTGTTTCAGAGATATTTCGAAATCGACAAATGAAAGAACCATAATAGCAACAATTGTCCCCAAACAGGGATTTAACAATAAAACACCTATTATATTTGAAGAATCTGGAATTTTGGATGGAACGATTATGTGTGGAATATTGTCATCAATAGTTTTTGATTATGTTACACGTCAAAAAGTTGGTGGTAAATCTATGAATTTTTTCTACGTCAAGCAATTCCCCGTCCTCACCCCCGAGCATATCCCCTCTGCCATGCAATGGCAGATTGTAAAGCGCGTAGCCGAGCTATGCTATTTCAATCACGACATGGACGGCTGGGCTTCGGAATTGTGGGAAGAAATGAACGAAGAGCAGCGAGCAGAGCTGCCACAGTTGGGAGCACAGCAGCCTTGGATTTACAATCCAGAGCGCAGAGCCATCCTCCAAGCCGAGCTTGATGCCATCTTTGCCCATCTCTATGGCCTCAACACTGAAGATCTCCGTTATATCTTAGACCCAGAAGATGTCTGTGGTAAAGGCTGCATCAACGAGACCTTCCGTGTGCTGAAAGACAACGAGTTGCGCCAATATGGCGAATACCGCACCAAGCGCCTCGTCCTCGAAGCATGGGATAAATTTGGGTATAACTTTTAAAAGAGAATTAATTATGAAACTTCAAATTTGTGCAGAAATTGAGGGACTATTTCTTATAAAAGAACCTATTGTTGCAAAATTATATCCATATGAATTTGATATATTTTGCAACAATGGGAAATACTTCATAAGCATAACTAAGCCTGTCAAAAATTATGAAGAATATGTCCCTAAGATGTTCCGTAAAGACGGAGTAACAACTATAGTAGCAACGAATCCCAAAATATATAAAGATCTGATAGATTGGCTCTATTATATAGAATCTATGGGAGCATTCAACTTTGAGGTTTCAAAAATACACTTTGAAGAATTAGAAGTAAAGTGGATTTACGAAACAGAAGAAGAAAAGGGAACTATAGCAATACCATCATTAAAAAGAAATAAAGAAAAGCAAAAGGCAGAAAAGTATATAACAAATAAAAATCTTTCAAATATTGTGGTATTTAGAAGAATGCTACCGGAAGCACATATACCATTTAGTTATTATAGACAAGCACATATATTTTTCAATGATGGCAACTATTATTTTGCCTATATTAACTATTTTATGATGCTGGAATTTTGCTTTGCTGATGGTCATTTTCACAAACAAGCCGTAACTAACAATTTCTGCAAATCAGAGTTGCTAAAATTATGTGTTTTATCTACTCTTAATATGCTAAAAAATGACAAAAAAGCAGATAACTACAAATGGCTTTATGAAGAATGTAAATCCCGACAAAAGAAAGTCGATTTTGAAGGTGTCGTTTACATCCTTATAGAATATAGAGGACTATTATCACATGCCACAGAACGCTCTAAAAAGTACCTGTTTGACAACAATAAACTAAGACCGATTGCACTTATAATTAGTATAATTTGCTTTCTGTTATGTGGATATATGCAAATTTTTTGTTGCTCAAGCGAAGAGAGCAAAAAGAGACTCATTAAAGAAAATATTGATAATTTAGAAAAAGTAAAAAAGAATGAAATTTGACATACATACATTGATTGGCGAGGCGACAGCCTACGACAAGAAACAACAGATAGAAGCCAAACGACCGAAGAGTTGGCTCAAAAGTGTATCTGCCTTTGCTAATGGCGAAGGCGGCACGCTTGTATTTGGCATTACTGATGAAGACCAAGTAGTAGGACTAGAAAATGCGGAACAAGATGCTGAACTCATCAGCGAAGCCATCAAAACTAAGTTGGATCCTATCCCAACCATCAATTTGGAATTTCAAGAAGTTGAGGGTAAAAGACTGATTTTATTGCATATCGCCTCTGGTGACGAGACACCTTATTATTATATAGGTGACAAACAACGTGTCGCCTTCATCCGCATTGGAAACGAATCTGTTGTAGCAGACCGCATCCAATTGAGAAATCTTGTTCTTAAAGGAACTGGCAAGAACTACGACAGTCTTGCCGCACCATACAGATTTGATGATATGTCATTTACCAAATTGAAATCAGTACATTTCAAACGCTTGGGACGCTCTTTTGAGGATTCTGAGTTCACATCATGGGGTATCATCGACACACAAGGAAAACTTACCAACGCAGGCGCACTAATAGCAGATGACTCACCTATCCGTCAATCAAGAATATTCTGTACAAGATGGAATGGGCTTGATATGACAAGTGGATTGGGCGAAGCTTTGGATGACGCAGAGTTTGAAGGAAGTGTCATTGGACAATTGCAAGATGCCGTAGCATTTGTCAGAAATAACTCGCATAAGAAATGGTGGAAAGAAGCTACTTACAGAGAAGAACTTCCAGACTATCCTGAACGTGCCGTAACAGAAGTGATAAGTAACGCCATCATTCATCGCAATTATTTAGAACTTGGCAGTGAAATCCACATTGACATATATGATAATCGAATGGAAGTATATTCACCAGGTGGTATGATGGACGGAAGTCTTATCCAACATCTTGATCCGATGAACGTACCTTCCAAACGTCGTAATCCTCTCCTTGCAGATTTCTTCAATCGACTTGAATTGATGGAACGCAGAGGGAGTGGCATGAAGAAGATTGTCAAGGAATACAAACATTTTGAAAAGTTCCCTGGGTACAAAGCACCAGAATTCAAATCTAACTCTGGAGAATTTCATGTGACTCTATGGAATCTCAATTATGACGAGAAACAGTTCGCCAACTCAGGAAAACAGTTCGCCAACGACTCAAAAGAGTTCGCCAACTCAGAAAAACAGTTCGCCAACGACACAAAAGAGTTCGCCAACTCAGAAAAACAGTTCGCCAACGACACAAAAGAGTTCGCCAACGAAAAGAAAGAAACAGCCAAAGAAGTCAAGCAAAGAAAAGAGTTCGTGAAGGCTAAAAGAGCCATCTACAAACTTATCACTACTAATCCAAAGGTGACAACTGCGCAAATAGCAGATAAACTAAACGTATCAACACGCCAGGTACAAAAATACCTCAAACGATTGATAGAACAAAATCTGATTGTGAAAGAAGGAAGTAGAATAAATGGTTCGTGGAAAATTCTCGATGAAGAATATACGGATTTCTTTGGGCGAATATAAGACTGGAGGTTGAATATATGGAATTAGAAAAGTTATTAAGAAGTCTGCTCTACAGATTAGAAAGTATTGACGATGAAAGCAAATCTAGTGTCATCGAAGATAAAGTAAATAAATTATCACATCAGATAGATCAACTTAAAAGCGACCTATCTGATGTTGCCTCCTTGTTTCATTTACTAAAAGACAACAAGGAGAGACTAACTATGCAAAATATTGAAAACACGGAGGAAGTTACTGTTTATAAAGAGGAAGCAGATGACAATGACGGAAATATACAAGAGACAACAGCCACTCCCCAACCAGATAATGTACGAAAAGAGATTATCAAAAATCTTAAGCATCATACTTTTATTGGTTATGTAAGAAAGGTAAGCAATGGTAACATTAAAATCGTCCTTGACAATTTCAAAGTTATCAATATTCCATATTCTTCAAAATGGGGTAAATACTGTGAAAAAGGAGCCTATATTGCAGTATGCCAGCAAGAAGAGGACGCAGCCATATCACCAAGTTGGGAGGTTTTAAGAGTTCTTAGTGCCAAACGCAACTATAATATTACACATTCAGATGGTGACAATGAGACCATAGTTGACAACAAGAATTTCTACAACAAAAAGAATCCTAACAACAAATTAAAAAATGGGGATGTATTAGAAATTGTTGTAACGAAAATAGGAATCAACTTTTGTGAGGTATATTCTAAAAAAGAGAATGTTTACGCTTATATTCCATGCAAGGAGCCAGCCTATATGTACAAAGAAGGACATCGCTTCTTCGTCAGGATTATAGGATATAATTCTGACAAAGACATGTATATCGCAAAAGAATGTAATCACAAATAAGTAAAACTCAGGGGACACCTGCAAAAGTGTAGGGATGTGATATACTAAAAATTGTCAGTTTGTGTTCTTCTTAAAAAGAGAAGAACAATGAATGAACGAATATTTATCACTTGCAAGCATCATTTTACAAGAAGAATGGTCAGGGGCACTTCATGCAGAGGAATGGTTGTTGTTCCCTGAAAACATGGGTCCTCATTTATGTATTGATGAGACTTGCCTCTCCACGGGCGAGGTCTATACCATCATATCCTACAAGGCAAATATATGTCCCCAAGGCAAAAGTGCAACAGCTTGTCGCACTTTTATATCTGAGTGACAAAAGCGTTCGTAGAATTTCTTCATATCCCATAGATTTCGTGGTGAAACACCCAAATTCGGATAGTACTTTTTAAAATCCACAGACAATCGTCTTACAACGCTGTCACCATACCCACTTTCAATCTTGCGATCATGAAGCATTTGACCAATCTCCCAATAGGCGGTAGAGACATAGCCATTGACATGTCGGGCTATTTCTATCCGTGCATGCCCAATTACTGCGACAGCGTGTCGCAGTATCTCGGCATAATCACTACTCCCTATTGAAAGTTCGTTATTTATATTGTCCTTTGTCATTTTATCAATCTATAAGCTATTATTTGCCATATTCAGATGCAATTTGAATGCAAAGTTTATTATACTACATAACAATTCCGTATAAACACAGTGATTTTTACGTTTATTTAGCAACTTGATGAAAACTTATCAGAAACTATTCTCTAACAAATTCAATCTACAATATTCTTAAAATATTCAAGTTTATCTTTTACAACTTTTGCAATCTCCCTCGCCTCAAGATAGCACCCATCAATTTCTTCATAGGTGTATGCATTCCGAGCCTCAGCGATGCTTTCGGTTGCAACCTCTTCGAACATCTCGAAGACAATTTGTTCATTATTATTCTGCTTCATATCTAACACTATTAAAAATTCGTATTTCCATGTTCGAGTATCACCCAAACACCGACATTACCCTTACCTTCATGTCTTATAATACCTGTTTTTTGCATTACCGCCAAATCTTTTCTCCGTTCTTGAAGTCTCCGACATGGTTACCGACAAAGTTACCGACATTTATTGTCGGTAACCCACTTCCCATAAAACGGTAACGTATTGGGTTTCAAGTATTTTTCTTTCCGACATATTACCGACATGTCTCCGACATTTTTCTCCGACATTTACATCGGCATTACCGCCACTATTACCGCCACATTACCGCCAAAACAATATTTGCACCGACATTTTACACCGACATTTACACCGACAAAACAGCAGCAACCTTCTGCGTTCACAGACCAGCGCTAAATTGATAACTTTCCCAAAATTATCCCAAAAGGGAAAGAACAAGAAGATTTAAGGAGAAAAAGGATTACACATTATTATATATAGGAATTCTTAGGGAAAATGGTGGGGATAACATTATTGAATATCAACAACTTAAATGTTTCATTGTGCAAGTTGAGGCATTTTCATTGTGCAAGTTGAGGATTTCTCATAAAAAAATGGTGTTTCATTCCTCAAAATGAAACACCATTGACCTAAATTTTATGCTGATAATCGAATTTCGCAATTAGTTGCTATAAGCACTCTCACCATGCTCGTAGATGTCGAGACCTTCCTCCTCTACTCGCTTGTCAACACGTACACCTACACTCTTATCTACTACCTTGAAGATAATATAGGTAACTACTACGCTGTAGATGATGCTTACCACGGTGGCTACAACCTGAACCCAAAGTTGATGCCAGTCGCCATAGAGGGCACCCTGTACACCTTCTGCACCAGTTACATATCTTGTGGCAAAAACACCGGTGAGGATAGAACCCAGAATACCACCCATACCATGAACACCAAAGGCATCGAGAGCATCATCATACTTGAACTTCTCCTTCACCACTGCTACCATGAAGAAGCAGACGATGGTGGAAATGATACCGATGCAGAAAGCTCCGAAAATATCGGTACTGCCGGCTGCAGGAGTGACGGCTACCAGTCCGGCAACAGCACCGGTACAAGCACCTACCGTAGTTGGCTTCTTGTTTACAATCCAGTCGATGAGCATCCAGGTAGTGGCTGCCGCTGCTGTTGCGATATGAGTTACAAGGAAGGCATTGGCAGCCAGACCATCAGCAGCCAATCCGCTACCGGCATTGAAACCGAACCATCCCAACCAGAGGAATGACATACCCATGAACACGAAGGTGATGTTGTGAGGTGTGATAGGATGACCTGCACGGTAATCATCTCGCTTGCCTACACAGAGTGCCATGACCAGAGCGGCTACACCGGCATTGATATGTACCACGGTACCACCCGCAAAGTCGATGGCTCCCATCTCCTGCAGGAAACCGCCGCCCCATACCCAGTGAGCCATAGGAAGATAAGCGATGATAACCCAGAGGATGGTGAAAAGTACATAACCGCTGAACTTAACACGCTCGGCAAAAGCACCGAGAATCAAGGCTGGAGTAATGAGGGCGAACATGCACTGGAACATTGCAAAGGTGAGTTCCGGAATACCTGTAGGCATGATGGCATCCAAGCCGATGCCGTGGAGGAAACATTTATCGAAACCACCGATGACGCAAGCCAGAGGATTGCCCGAATCGGCATATTCTGTAGAGAAAGCCCAGGAATAACCGAAGGCTACCCATATCAGACTGACTACTGCCACAATGAAAACCGTCTGCATCAGGATGCTGAGAATATTCTTCTGGCGCACCAAACCACCATAAAAAAGTGCTATACCCGGGATTGACATCAAAAGCACCAAGATGGTTGCCATGATCATCCACGCTGTGTTACCCGTATCAAGTGTCGTCAATAATAAACTGCTCATAAAAATATCTTATAGTTAAATTAGAATACAATATTATAATATAGCCTCTCAAATATAAACTTCAATACCAATCATAAAGTTCAATGTTCAAACCTCAAAATTCAAAGTATCTTTATTCCTCTTTCTCAGCGTTATACAATGCAATGTCGCCTCGCTCGCCGGTTCTGATTCTTACCGTATCGAGTACAGGAATCACGAAGATTCTGCCGTCTCCTACTTCACCGGTCTGTGCAGCGCCCTGGATGGCGGCGATGGTAGGTTCCACGTTCTTATCACGAACCACAATGTTCAGGAGCACACGTTCGATGCTGCTGGTATCGTACATCACACCACGGTAAATGCGAGCCTGGCGCATTTTTCCCTCTCCTCTTACATTATAATAAGAGAACCACTCGATGTCTGCTGCTAAAAGTGCCTTCTTGACATCCTCGAATCTAGACTTGCGGATAATTGCCTCAATCTTCTTCATAATCCTTTAATAATTAATAATGTGTTAATACTTTTATTGATTGTCTCTTTTCGAAAACGGACCTTCATTAGTTTGCTATTCAAATTAAGCCTTCCTTTTACACTATGTTCGTTTTCGACTACAAAATTAATACATTTTGTCAGTATTTTGAAGAAAATAAAAACATTTCGTTTCTGCTTTTTGTCGAACATTTTAAATTTATCGAGGCTTATCACATTCTCCTTACAATTTGTAAGGCAGAAAGCAATTTTATGATACAAATTGTAAGATAGCGAAAAATAATCAAGATTTCTGCATTTATTTTCTTGCATATTTCAACAAATCGTCGTACCTTTGCAACCGAAATCAAACAAATAGTCATCGAAATATTCGAAAGACTAGCAAAAAGTCAAATCTCAAAAGAGATAAGACATGAGAGATAAAAGAAGAGTATTCAAACATAAAGAACAACGCAGATGAAAGAAACAGTTCATTTTACAAAGATGCAGGGAGCGGGTAACGATTATATATATGTAGATACCCAACAATACGACATCCCTGACCCAGAGAAGGCGGCCATTGCCTGGAGTGCTTATCACACGGGCATAGGAAGCGACGGACTGGTTCTCATCGGAAAGCCGCAAGACGGCAGAAGAGCAGATTATTCGATGCGTATCTTCAACGCCGATGGTTCAGAAGCGATGATGTGCGGCAATGCAAGCCGATGCATCGGTAAGTATCTTTACGAAAAAGGATTGACCCGAAAGGACACCATCCGACTGGAAACACTTTCGGGTATCAAGATATTGAAACTTCACCTTCAGGATAATAAAGAAGTTGTGGAATCGGTAACAGTAGACATGCTGAAACCTCAACTTGAAAATCCTGAACAATTCTTAGGTCCTTCGGTGCTCGAAGCTGACGGCAGAAAATTTGAAGGCACCTATGTTTGCATGGGTAATCCGCATTTCGTTACCTTCGTGGATGACATCGACACCATCGACATCGCCCACTATGGTAAAATCCTGGAAAGAGACAAGGCATTTCCCCAGAGATGCAACATAGAATTTGCACAAGTAACTGACACAGACGCCATAAGAACACGAGTTTGGGAAAGGGGAAGCGGAATAACAATGGCTTGCGGAACAGGAGCCTGTGCCACAGCCGTAGCCGCAGCCCTTACCAAGCGTACTGGCAGAAAAAGCAGTATCGTGATGGATGGCGGAACGCTGGAAATAGAATATAGCGAGGCTGATGATCATGTTTACATGACAGGGCCTGCAGCATTCTCATTCGAAGGAGAAATCCAGTTGGAGTGTTAATCTAGGGAGTGTTGAATGTGGAATGTTGAATGTTGAATTTAACTGCACCCACCAAGTCAACATTCAACACTCAACACTCAACATTAAAAATAGACGCAAACTTAAATAACAAATGGTCGATAATGACCACAAATAAAAGGAGAAACAAAATATGGCATTAGTTAATGAACATTTCCTGAAGTTGGCCAACAACTACTTGTTTGCCGACATCGCAAAGAAGGTGAACGCCTACAAGATTGCACATCCAAAGCAGCGTGTAATCAGTCTGGGCATCGGTGACGTAACCCAGCCTCTCTGCCCTGCCGTCATCAAGGCGATGCACAAGGCTGTAGACGAGATGGCTGAGCAGGCTTCTTTCAGAGGCTACGGTCCGGAACGAGGCTACGATTTCCTTCGTGAGGCTATCATCAAGAACGATTTCCTGCCCCGTGGCATTCATCTCGATGCCAACGAGGTATTCGTAAACGATGGAGCCAAGAGTGATACAGGAAATATCCAGGAGATTTTGAGATGGGATAACAACATCGGCGTTACCGACCCGATTTATCCGGTTTATATAGACTCTAACGTGATGATAGGTAGAGCGGGAGTCTTCGAGAACGGCAAGTGGAGCAATGTAACCTACATGCCTTGCGATGAGAGCGATGACTTCATCCCTCAGATTCCAGACCACCGTGTGGACATGATTTATCTCTGTTATCCAAACAACCCTACGGGTACGGTCATCTCGAAAGAAGAACTCAGAAAATGGGTAAACTATGCTATCAAGAACGAGAGCATCATCCTCTATGATGCAGCCTACGAGGCATATATTACCGACCCGTCAATTCCTCATTCTATCTACGAGATTCGTGGAGCCAGAAAGGTAGCGATAGAATTCCACAGTTATTCGAAGACTGCCGGATTCACCGGTGTACGTTGCGGTTACACCATCGTACCAAAGGAGTTGAAGGCAAAGACATTGACCGGTGAGGAAGTGGCACTGAACCCAATCTGGGACCGCCGCCAGTGCACCAAGTTTAATGGTACAAGCTATATCAGCCAGCGTGCTGCCGAAGCCATCTACACCCCTGAGGGTAAGGAACAGGTGAAGGCAACCATCAATTACTATATGGAGAATGCCCACTTCATGAGAGCAGAACTCCAGAAACTCGGCTTGAGAGTATATGGCGGCGAGAATGCACCTTATCTCTGGGTGAAGACGCCAAACAACACGCCAAGCTGGAAATTCTTCGAAGAGATGCTTTATGGTGCCAGCGTAGTCTGCACTCCAGGTGTCGGCTTCGGTCCATCGGGCGAAGGCTACATCCGACTCACCGCCTTTGGCGAGCATGAGGACTGCAAGGAAGCCATGGAGAGAATTGCCAAGTGGCTGGGAAAATAAACATTCCAACAGATTATAAAAACATTGAATATCAAAAATTTTAAAATATATAAGGTATGAGCAACTTAAGATTTGAAGCTGTTTCAGAGGCTTCCAAGAGAAAGCCTGTTGAGGTAACCGCTCCTAGCGAGCGACCAAGTGAATTCTTCGGAAAGAAGGTATTCAACCGACAGAAGATGTACAAGTATCTCCCTGCAGATGTCTATGAGAAACTGGTAGACGTCATCGACAACGGAGCACGTCTCGACCGTAACATCGCCAATGCCGTAGCCAAAGGCATCAAGCAGTGGGCTGACGAGAATGGCGTAACCCACTACACCCACTGGTTCCAGCCATTGACAGAAGGTACTGCCGAGAAGCACGATGCCTTCATCGAGCATGATGGCAAGGGTGGTATGATCGAGGAATTTTCAGGCAAGTTGCTCGTTCAGCAGGAGCCTGATGCTTCATCTTTCCCATCTGGCGGTATCCGCTCTACCTTCGAGGCACGCGGTTATTCTGCATGGGATCCAACATCTCCTGTATTTATCATCGACGATACACTCTGTATCCCTACTGTCTTCATCTCTTATACAGGTGAGGCTCTCGACTATAAAGCTCCATTGCTCCGTGCATTGCACGCTGTAAACGTAGCTGCTACAGAGGTTTGCCACTATTTCAACCCAGATGTTAAGAAGGTTGTTTCTAACCTCGGTTGGGAGCAGGAGTACTTCCTGGTAGATGAAAGCTTGTATGCAGCACGTCCTGACCTGATGCTGACAGGCCGCACCCTGATGGGTCATGATTCTGCCAAGAACCAGCAGATGGACGACCACTACTTCGGAGCCATCCCAGAGCGTGTTCAGGCATTCATGAAGGATTTGGAAATCCAGGCTCTTGAACTCGGTATTCCTTGCAAGACCCGTCACAACGAGGTAGCACCAAACCAGTTTGAGTTGGCACCTATCTTCGAGGAGACCAACCTTGCCGTTGACCACAACATGCTCCTGATGAGCTTGATGAAGAAGGTAGCTCGCCATCACGGTTTCCGCGTACTTCTCCATGAGAAGCCATTCGCAGGCATCAATGGTTCCGGTAAGCACAACAACTGGAGTCTCGCTACTGATACAGGCATTCTGCTCCATGGTCCTGGCAAGACACCAGAGGATAACCTCCGTTTCGTAGTCTTCATCACAGAGACTTTGATGGGTGTATACAAGCACAACGGTTTGCTCAAGGCATCTATCATGAGTGCAACCAATGCGCATCGTCTGGGCGCCAACGAGGCACCTCCAGCAATCATCTCTTCATTCCTTGGCAAGCAGTTGACCGACCTTCTCGAGCACATTGAGAAAGCCGACAAGAAGGATCTCTTCACCGTGGCTGGCAAGCAGGGCATGAAGTTGGATATCCCAGAGATTCCAGAGTTGATGATTGATAACACCGACCGTAACCGTACATCACCATTCGCCTTCACCGGTAACCGTTTCGAGTTCCGTGCCGTAGGTTCTGAGGCTAACTGTGCATCAGCAATGATTGTATTGAACACAGCCGTAGCCGAGGCTTTGACCGACTTCAAGAAGCGTGTGGATGAGTTGATTGCCAAGGGTGAGGATCAGACATCTGCCATCATCGATATCGTTCGTCAGGATTTGAAGACCTGCAAGCCAATCCGTTTCGACGGCAATGGTTACTCAGACGAGTGGGTAGAGGAAGCTGCTAAGCGTGGTCTGGACTGCGAGAAGAGTTGTCCAAAGATCTTCGAGCGTTATCTCGACCCTGCATCTATCAAGATGTTCGAGGATATGGGTGTCATGAAGAAGAACGAGCTGGAAGCCCGTAACGAGGTGAAATGGGAGACCTACACCAAGAAGATTCAGATTGAGGCTCGTGTGATGGGCGACTTGAGCATGAACCACATCATCCCAGTGGCTACTCACTACCAGAGTCAGTTGGCAAAGAATGTGGAGAACATGATTGATATCTTCGGTGACGAGGAAGGCAAGAAGTTGACAGCCCGTAACATCAATATCATCAAGAAGATTGCTGAGCGCACTCAGATTATCGAGACCGGTGTTGAGGAGTTGGTAAATGCCCGCAAGGTAGCCAACAAGATTGAGAATGAGCACGATAAGGCGATAGCTTATCATGACACGGTAGCTCCAAAGATGGAGGAAATCCGTTATCAGATTGATAAGTTGGAGTTGACTGTAGCCGATGAGCTCTGGACCTTGCCTAAGTATCGTGAGCTTCTGTTCATCCGCTAATCAGCAATGTCTTCCAACATAAGACATATTTCTGACAGATAAGAAACACAAAGCTCTAACAAGAGCTACTCTTCATCAGATATAACAATTGAACGATCAATCTATTTCTTTTATTGGTTGTTTAAGTTTGCGCGGAGTGTGGTTGTGAAATCACGCTCCGCTTTTTTATATACGCAGAAAAAAACTGTAATAAGCTTCATTGCCCGATGAAGCCTACTTCAACTATCAATGAAGCCTGTTTCGATGACTAACGAAGCAGGCTTCATAAAACTTATGTAATTCTATTCATTGATACAAGCCGCACAAATAAACTCGCTTAAACTAAATGCTATATCTTTATGAGCATACGTACCACCATAACGCCCAGACTTTGCAATCAAACCAATTGCATTGGTGGTATCTATCCATTTTTTAGGAGAAAAAGTAAAAGCATTAAGACCTGCCTCTTTTTTAACCCCCTCGAATTCGAGGGGGTTAAAAAAAGGATTATATAAACTTTCTCAAAATCGTTAAATCACAGTAGCTAAGTCGATATTCAAAAACATCATTTCAAATATTTTCTATCATCACCATCATCCTCCAATACACGCATTTGCTGGATTGCTATTTGATTAAGCTTAACCAAACGTTCACCTTGTGGCATCCCTTGATCAATAAATACCGCATTGAGATTCTCCATATTGGAAAGACAAATCAACTCGTTGACAGTTGCGTAATCACGTATATTACCCTTCTTTTCGGGGTTCAAATCTCGCCACTGCTTCGCAGTCATACCAAACATTGCCACATTCAGAACATCAGCCTCATTTGCATAAATCAGAGAAGCTTGCGCAGGCGTAATTTCAGTAGGAATCAAGTTATGCTTTATCGCATCAGTATGAATGCGATAGTTGATTTTAGAAAGTTCACGCTTAGCAGACCAACCCAATTGAGCTTGTTCCTCCGCTTTTAAGCGTTGGAACTCCTTGACCATATAGATTTTAAACTCAGGACTTATCCACATCGCAAACTCAAATGCAATATCTTTATGAGCATAAGTTCCACCATATCGACCAGCTTTAGATTGAAGAGATATTGCATTAGTACGCTGTACAAAATCCTTAACACTTATTTTAAAGCGATTCAATCCCGCTTGATTTCTAATTATGGCGAATTCGCCATAATTAAAATTCGGATTGTATATCTTCTCCCAAATTCCAATATATTCCAATGTATTTCTATTACGTAACCAATCTGTTACAAAAAACTCACCATCTTTTGCTTTCATCATATCTGTTAGACAGATATAGTCCTCACCATTTAGGTTCAAAACAGAAACTTCTGTTGTATTTACAATAATTTTTGCCATATTTTGTCAATATTTGGTTTGTGCTTGCAAAATTAATAAAAAAGCTCAAACTTACAACACTTTTGCAACAAATTTACAACAGAAAGCAGCAAAATAAACCAAGTTCACTATTCTCATCCACGTATGGAAAAGGAATATGATGTGGTCGATAGCAGCAGGCGCCCTCTGCTATATGCTGCTCATCAGAATCTGACTACACACATTTCTCCATCAACACAAAGGTGATGAAGCCAAGGAGAAGAGCGTAGGTGGCTTGCTTCTGAAAGCCATGGGCATGGGTTTCTGGAATCATCTCATCGCTCGTTACATAGAGCATGGCGCCACCGGCAAAGCCCAGCATCACGGGGAGGAAGGTGGAAGAGGCTGAACCCAAACCGAAACCCAACAGAATACCTATCACTTCGAGCAGGGCGATGAAGATGGATATAAAAAAGGTGCGGACTGCTGTAACACCAGCCATCATCAAAGGAGCGATAATGACCATTCCCTCAGGGATGTTCTGCAGGGCGATACCGAAAGAAACGCCCCACTCCGTTGCTCCCTCTGCCGAACAGACACTCACTCCAGCCGCCATGCCTTCGGGCAGTTTATGTAGGGCTATCGCCATCACAAAGAGCATCACATGACTGAGCCTGGCATTGTTGCGATGCTCCTCGGGGTCTAGTCCCGTGATATGATGAAGATGGGGAGTCACCAGGTCTAGCACATTCAGAAACAAGGCTCCTGCCATCACGCCGATTACTACCAGCCACCAAAGACTGGTCTGTTCGAAGGCTGGCACTATCAGTCCCAACGTGGAAGCTGCCAGCATGATTCCGGCACAATATCCCAATACGGCATCGTTCCATTTATGAGGCAACTCCTTGACAAAGAATCCCAGAATGGCACCTATAATCGTGGCACCGCAAAGTCCGGCAGCACTAATTAATACGTTTGTCATAATCAATATAATATTGAAGTTATCCAGTTAAATACATGAAGATGCAGATACATCATAGAAGAAAAAAAAGCATGGACAACCCTCACAGTCATCCATGCCCATCTATTTCGTATCTGATCTATTCAGTTATTACTAATTATGTTTTGTTATGGTGAAATTGGTGTTTTCCAATTTCATATCATAATTCCTATTTCAACTTCTTATAACCGTAAGCTGCGTTATTGCCCAACTGCTCTTCGATGCGGATAAGCTGGTTGTACTTAGCCATACGGTCGGTACGGCTCATAGAACCCGTCTTAATCTGACCGGAGTTAGTTGCTACGGCAATATCAGCAATTGTTGTATCCTCGGTTTCACCAGAACGATGGGAAGTAACGGTGGTGTAACCATGGCGATGAGCCATCTCGATAGCATCCAGTGTCTCGGTGAGAGAACCAATCTGGTTTACCTTGATGAGGATAGAGTTGGCAGCACCCATCTTGATACCCTTCTCCAGGAACTTCACGTTGGTAACAAAGAGGTCGTCACCTACCAACTGGCAACGATCGCCAATGGCAGCAGTCAACTTTACCCAGTTGTCCCAATCGTTCTCGTCAAGACCATCCTCGATAGAATCGATAGGATATTTGGTAATCAGTTCTTCCAGGAACTTGATCTGCTCAGCAGCAGTCAGTTTCTTACCATTAGGATCCTTCTTCTTACCATCCTTCAACTGGCGATAATCGTAGAACCACTCACCATTTTCCTGAACGGCAAACTCGCTGGCAGCACAGTCCATGGCAATCTTCACGTCCTTTCCTGGCTCATAACCGGCATCCTTGATAGCCTGACAGATGCTGTCGAGCGCATCTTCGATACCATCGAGTGCGGGAGCGAAACCGCCCTCATCACCTACGGCAGTAGAAAGACCACGGCTCTTCAAGAGCTTAGCCAAGGCATGGAACACCTCTGCACCCATACGGATAGCCTCCTTCTCGGAAGGAGCACCCACAGGACGGATCATAAATTCCTGGAAGGCGATAGGCGCATCAGAATGAGCACCACCATTGATGATGTTCATCATAGGAACAGGAAGGGTATAAGTATTGCAACCGCCGATGTAGCGATACAATGGGATGTGGAGATACTCAGCAGCAGCATGAGCCACAGCCAAAGAAACACCGAGGATGGCGTTGGCACCCAGATTAGACTTGGTCTTAGTACCGTCCAGTTCCAACATCTTATAATCGATGGCACGCTGCTCCAAGGCAGAGAAGCCAACCAAAGCAGGAGCAATTACCTGATTCACGTTTTCAACTGCCTTCAAGACGCCCTTGCCGCCATAGCGGTTCTTGTCGCCATCACGAAGTTCCAAAGCCTCGTTCTCGCCAGTTGATGCACCAGAAGGAACCGATGCACGACCTACGACACCTGACTTCAAAGAAACTTCAACCTCTACTGTAGGATTGCCACGAGAATCCAAGATTTCTCTTGCATGAACATTTTCAATAATCATAATTCTATAATACTTTTAATTACATAAAACATTTTTTCCGAGTGCAAATTTAGGTATTATCTGACAAATCTCCAAATTTCGGGCATCATCAAAAGTAGGTATTCGCCCGAAAATACCTACATATAGGTAAGGAGAGGCATGGAAATTTGAGATGCTACCAAATTGTCATTTTATTTTAATTTTATCAATCCGTTCTTCGAAATCCTCCTTTTGCATAGCACCCATCTGCACAGATGGTTTGCCTTTCACGGGGATGAAGAGGAAGGTAGGGATGCTGCTGATACCGAAAACAGAAGCAAGTTCGGACTCCTGGTCGATATCCACCTTATAGAAATCTATCTTGCCGGCATATTTCCCGGCAAGAGATTCCACTACGGGAGCCATCATCTTGCAAGGACCACACCAGGTGGTATAGAAATCGATGACGGCAGGACGGGAACCGGCGAATACCCATTCATCCGGATGAGCCTCGTAATCCATAATCTTTTTTCTGAAATCAGATGTGGTGAGATATTGCACCTTGGCAGTTTCAGTTTTCTCAGACTTCCCTACAGTCGTTTGAGGAGAAACAGCAGGTGCTTTCCTGTTCTGTGTACAAGAAACAAGAAATGGTAGAAATAAAATAACTGCTAATATGATTTTCTTCATAGTTTTTCGTTGTTTTAATTTGAGAAGGTATGCCATTAGTCTATTACACACCCTCTTATTACAATTAATCACTAATAAATAATCACTACTCCTAATCCTTCAAAGAATAAGTAACGGTAGTAACAACCCTTACCTTTTTAATATATGGGGTATTGGAATCGCGGTCTTCGATAGAGAACTGACCCTGATCGGCATTCATAATCTTGTCTATCTTACTCTTGCTGTTCTCAGCAAACTGGGTAGCAGTCTGCTCAGCATTCTCTATCGCCTCCTGCATCATTTTAGGTTTCATCTGCCGGAAGGCAACATACTCATACTTCACCGGATTCTCGTAACCGCCATCCACAATGGCAACACCTTTCTGAAGCAAATCACCCTGACGGGCAATGATACTGCGGACCAGTTTCACATTCTTCGATGTAACCGTGATGATGGAAGTAATGTTATAACGATAGCCCTGTCGGTTTTCGCCATACCGTTCAGCATTGAGGTCGATGACCACAGGCGCATTCACATTGATTTCATTAGTCTTTACACCATTCTCCACCAGGAAGTTTCTGATGGTTCTCGTGGTGGCATTGATTTTTTGATAGAGTTCAGGCAGGTCATTGCCTATTTCCTTGGAAACGATAGGCCACGTCACCTTATCAGCCTCCACCTCCTTTTCGGCAAGGCCTTTCACTACAACCTTTCGGTCTTTACTAATCACACTTTCAAGTCCCGACTTGATACAAAATCCAAGCATGATGATACCAATGGTTAAAATCACGGCCTGCTTAATACCAGAATTGATGTTCATAATTAGTCCTCCATTATTAAGTTGTTAAAATTGAGTTTCCATTCTATCTCAGATTGAGTTGCAATTTGAGCTTTCAAAGATACAATAAAAATATAGAAAAACGACAATTTATAATGATAAAATATGCTAAAACACCCCATATCAACCCATAAGCACCATTTTTCTGCCTAAAAACTTGCATATATTACCAAAAAAAACTATCTTTGCACTATCTTTGCAATAAAACATTTCTAGCCAAAAACAATAAAATGGATTACAACATGATTGGGACCGCATGGTCGTTACTGCCTCCTATCGTCGCCATCGCTCTGGCGCTGAAGACAAAGGAGGTCTATTCTTCTCTTTTTATCGGTATCATACTGGGTGCCGTTCAATATTGCATTTCGATGGGAACAGGTTTCGACGGATTCCTCGTTCACCTGACAAACCATACCGTAGGCGAAGGCGATGAAGCCAAAGCATACGGTTTGATACATTGCCTCTCCGACCCATGGAACGTGGGCATTCTGGTGTTCCTGGTGGTATTAGGCAGCATCGTTTCACTGATGAACAAGGCGGGAGGTTCGGCAGCTTTCGGCCGTTGGGCTTCCAAACACGTACACTCGAAGATTGGCGTACAGATTGCTACCATTCTGCTCGGCATTCTGATATTCATCGATGATTACTTCAACTGCCTTACCGTGGGTTCGGTGATGCGCCCTATCGCTGTGCGCAATGGTGTTACCAAGGAGAAGCTGGCTTATCTCATCGACTCCACTGCAGCTCCGGTCTGCATCATCTCCCCTATCTCGAGTTGGGCAGCTGCGGTATCGGGCTTCGTATCAGGAGGTGAGAACGGACTGGCACTTTTCTGCAAGGCGATACCTTTTAATTTCTACGCATTCTTTACCATCCTCTTTATGTTTGGTATTGTGATACTGGGCTTCGACTTCAAGGCGATGAGCAAGTATGATGCAAGACTGAAGGAATGGTACGAGCGAACCAATGGCGGGAAACTCGATGAGGTGAGCGATACCAAACTGCAGATTGTTGAGCATGGTGTGGGAGCCAAACAGAAAGAGGATTCCAAGAACAAGGGAACCGTGAGCGACCTGGTGATACCAATCATCATGCTGATTATCTTCTGCATGGCGGGCATGGTATATTCGGGCGGATTCTTCGATGCCGATAATGCCAACTATCTCAACTTTGTGGATTCCTTTGCTGCGAGCAATGCCTCTGTAGGCTTGGTAATCGGTTCATTGGCTGCCCTGATTCTTACCATCATGATGTTTACCATTCGCAAGACCTTGCCTTTCGATGAGGCGATGAGTAGTCTCATCAAGGGTTTTGAGGCGATGGTACCAGCCATTCTGATTCTTACTTTGGCATGGACGCTGAAGAGTATGACCGACTCGCTGGGTGCGGCAGAATATGTATCATCGGTTGTAGCGAGCAGTGCCTCAGAACTTCAGATGCTTCTTCCGGGCATCATCTTCCTAGTAGCAGGCTTCCTGGCATTTGCAACGGGTACCTCCTGGGGAACCTTCGGTATTCTGATTCCTATCTGCATCGCCGTATTCCCTGGTGCTGATCCTTTGCGCATCATCTCTATCTCGGCATGTATGGCTGGTGCGGTGTGTGGCGACCATATCTCTCCTATCAGCGATACTACCATCATGGCGAGTGCAGGAGCGGAATGCAAGCATGTGCATCATGTATCATCACAGTTGCCTTACGCCCTGACTGTGGCCTGTGTGAGTTTCCTCACCTTCATTGTGGCGGGATTCACTCATACGCTGGGTATGGTAACGAGTGCCATCATCTCATGGATATTCGGTGTTGCCATGCTCGGTTTTGCTTTATTTTATTTAAATAAGCGCCAAAAAGTTAAATAGTTCTTAATTTATTTGTATATTTGAAATATTTTCAATATCTTTGTAGAAGAATTTAATAAAGAACATATTAACATTATAAAAAGTAGACATTATGAAGGAATTAAAAGGAACAAAGACAGAAAAGAACCTCCAGGAGGCTTTCGCTGGTGAGTCACAGGCTCGTAACAAATATACCTATTTTGCAAGCAAGGCAAAGAAGGACGGTTTTGTACAGATAGCTAATATCTTTGAGGAGACAGCTGCTAACGAGAAGGAGCACGCTAAGTTGTGGTTCAAGTATCTGGAGGGCGGTGCTATCCAGGATACAGAGAAGAACCTGGAAGCTGCTGCCAATGGTGAGCACGATGAATGGACAGATATGTATCCACGCATGGCAAAGGAGGCTCGTGAAGAGGGCTTCGACGAGATTGCAGCTAAGTTTGAGATGGTTGCTGAAATCGAGAAGCATCATGAGGAGCGTTATCGCAAGCTCTTGAAGAACGTACAGGACAAGCTCGTCTTCTCTCGTGACGGCGACTGCATCTGGCAGTGCTCTAACTGCGGACATATCGTAGTAGGCAAGCAGGCTCCTGAGGTTTGCCCAGTCTGCAACCACCCACAGAGCTACTTCCAGATTGAAGCACAGAATTACTAATTCTTGATTGGGGCGGATTTGTCAAATTCGCCGGAACGACTAGCGAAAGAAACGCATAGCGAGATATATACTAAAAGAAAGCCAGCAGGGGAAATTCCTGCTGGCTTTTATTTTATTCATGATTGAATAGCCACCCTAAAAAGCTAGAGTCATGATTATTGTTTAATTATCCCAGACACTTAATCCTGGTCTTTTATTTGACTGGAATTCATAATCATTTTCTATCACATCACTGTTATTCAAATTTTCAGATGGACTAGCAGCGAGGATTAACTCATTAGAGATGTTCATAACATCCATATTTGGCTTGATATAATTTTTCTTGTTCATAATGATAATTGTTTTAAAAGGTTGATTTACTTATTTACATATTTCTTTCCGTACTTGATTACTACGCCCTTGTAGCTTTAACTTTTAAATTGTTTATATTTAGGGTTTTAATTACTTTCTGGTGCAAAATTGAGCAATTATTCAATACGATGCAAATTTATTTGATGGAAATACCTTTTTGAAACATTTTTATAATCGTTTCGAACACTTTTTCTTCTGTAAATACTTGGTTTTGTGGTTTTTAAGTCTTAATTTTGCAGCGCTAATCAAAACATTATAATTATGAGAAGAAAATTACTACAATGGACACTTGCTATGATTGCAGCAGCCCTGCCAGCTATACCATCTCTGGCACAAATACCTGATGGCTATTACGACTCTCTGAAAGGCAAGAAGGGAGCCGAACTGAAAAACGCAATACACGATATCATCAAAACAGCTAAAGTGTATGGCTATGGAAGCGGTAAAGGAAAAACATGGTGGGGATTCTGGGATACAGACCGGGATGAAAACGGATACTATATCGACCGATACTCTGCCCAGAACGAATGGGAGAAAGCAACCTCTCAAGGTACACCTGGAGCAGCCATGAACATAGAACACTCTTTCCCTAAAAGCTGGTGGGGAGGAGCAAGCAACCAGGCATATAAAGATCTCTACAACCTGATGCCATGCAAAGCCAGAATCAATTCTACCAAAAGCAACTTCCCTATGGGAAAGGTGGAAAGTGGCGATAAAGGCAATGGTTGGACCAAAGTGGGCAGAGGCAGCGACGGAAAAATGTATTGGGAGCCTGCTGATATGTGGAAGGGCGACTTTGCCCGTGGCTACATGTATATGGCTACCACCTACCAGCACTTCAACTGGACCGGAACCCAAGCCCTGCAGATTCTGCAGAAGGGCAACTACCCAACACTGCAGAAATGGGCTTACACCTTATATATACAATGGGCTAAAGGTGACATGCCTGATAAATTGGAAATCCAACGTAATGAAGAGGTATTCAAGATTCAAGGCAACCGCAACCCATACATCGACTTCCCTAACCTGATGGAATATGTATGGGGCGACAGCATCGACTATGCTTTCGATCCTGCCAAGACCCTGAAGGCAACAGAGTACAAGGGCGGAACTGGTGGAGAAGGTGGTGGCGGAACCATCGACCCAACCCCTAATCCGGAAAAGCCTTCGGTAGAAACACTGATGAACGAAGACTTTACCAAGGGTAAAGGTGGCTGCACGGAAACTATCAACAGAAACGAAAGTGGCTACAAGAATATATGGATGCAGACTTCACAATATGGTTGGAAGGCTTCAGCCTATACAGCAAGCAACAAGAAGAACCATGCCGCAGATGCCCTCCTCTCAACACCGGAGATAGACCTTACGGAATATAAGAATGCAACACTGACAATCAACCAGGCTGTCAACTTCGTCAAAGGTAAGGGACACGAATATCTGTCAATAGAAGCATTGGTTACCAATCCGGAAACCGGCGAAACAGAAACATCATTGCTCGATGATTTCGTGGTACCACAAAAAGATTCGTGGGAGTTTAATGATTATAATCTCGATTTGTCACAGTATTGTGGAAGCAAATTACAACTCCGTTTCCGCTACACCAGCGATGAAACCATCTGCTGCACTTGGGAAATCAAGAAAATGTCGGTCAAGGGAACCAAACCTGTGGGAACAGGCATCAACCAGACACAGATATCAACTTCTACCGATATCGACTTCAGTCAGTCATATCAGGTATACACCATTGATGGAAAGAAGACCAGCCTCAGCAACGGCTATAAGGGAATCTTAATCATCAAACAAGGTAAGAATGCTAAGGAAATCGTGAAATAACAGAAATCATTAAGCCCATCTTGCATCGTCTGATACAAGATGGGCTTTTTCTTTATGATTTAGCTTGAACCATTTCCAACATGATTTCTATCAATCTAGGAACACCATACTGTTCTATCTCGTCCTCTTTCACCCAGATATAATCATCAGGGAGCAGGGGGCGGGTTTCTGTTTCCTGCAGATAGAAGTCGGCAAGGAGGATGCGATGGGTAAGTACATGTTTCACATCCTTAGCCAGGAGAAGAGGATTATGGACAAAGGCAGGCAGTTGCGGAGCATCTGATGCGTTATATGGTTCCCACAATCCTTGCCAGATATCCCCCTCGCCGCGACGGTGGATAGCCACTTCGCCTTTACACCTTATATATATATAGGAGAGATGGCGCGTTTTCACCTTCAGTGTCTTGTTCTTCACCGGCAACTTCTCTACCCTTCCTGTCCTCAACGCCTCACAGGTTTCGGCAAGCGGACAGACAAGACATTTTGGAGATTGAGGAGTGCACTGAATAGCTCCGAAATCCATCATGCCCTGATTATAGGCAGCAACAGGCGATAATGCAGTATCAGAAAGTTGCTGAGCAGACGAAGCAGGCAAGAGCGATTGCGCCAACGCAGCAAACTCCTTTTTCCCCTGCGTTGAGTTGATAGGAGTATCTATTCCGAAGTAGCGTGAAAGAACCCGATACACATTGCCATCTACTACTGCCGCCGGAATATCAAAGGCGAAAGAACCGATGGCTGCTGCAGTATAATCGCCCACCCCTTTCAGGGCTTTGATACCTTCAAGTGTATCTGGGAAACGACCGAGTGCCACAATCTGTTTGGCAGCAGCATGAAGGTTGCGGGCTCGCGAGTAATACCCCAATCCCTGCCAGAGTTTCAAGACATCATCCTCGCTGGCAGCAGCCAAGTCTTCAACCTTGGGATAGGTCTTCATGAACCGCTCCCAATATTCCCATCCCTGTGCGATGCGGGTTTGCTGAAGGATGATTTCGCTCAGCCAGATGGCATAAGGATCCTTGGTTTCGCGCCAAGGTAAATCCCTACCATACTCACGAAACCAACGGATAATGACAGCCGAAAAACTATTCATAAAATTCAATGTTCAAATCTCAATGTTCAAAGTAATTACTGTTCCGGATATTGCTCGTAAATCTTCAGACCGAACTCATTCGCCAAGGCATAGGCATGCTCCATGATATCGGCGAGAATGTGCTCATAATTCACCCATACCTTATCCTTGATGAAGAAATAGAACTCGATAGGAAGACCGCATTGTGTGGCTTCCATGTGACGCACCATCAATGTGAGATCGGTATTGACCTCCGGACGCTGGCGCAGATACTTCTCCATGAATTTACGGTAAAGCTGGAGATTGGTAGGGGCAAGGGCTGCAGGATTCTTTAAATCCTCAATATCCTTCCCTTCTTGTATATCTTTATCTATCGCCTTCTGCAACGACTCCTTCAACTTAAACGAATCTTCGGTGGCGAAATGCTTGGCAAGCAGATTACGTTTTAATGTCTCATCCACTAGACGGACACTACGGAAATCGAAGTAAACCACGCGCTTCACTCTTCGTCCACCACTCTTCTGCATACCAATCCAATTCTGGAACGAACCATTCACCAGGGTAGTAGGCGAAATAGTAACGATGGTGTTATCAAAGTTGCGCACCTTCACGGTCGTGAGTGACATATCCTCAACGATACCATTGGCATCCACCGACTTCACCGTAATCCAGTCGCCCTTATGCAACATATCATTGCTGGTAAGACGCACACCAGCCGCCAATCCCGTGATGGTATCCTTAAAGACCAGCATCAGGACAGCCGAGGTAGCACCCAAACCGGCAAAGAGGGTCATCGGGTTTTTGCCTAGCAGGATGGCAATCACCACCACAGCAGCCACAAAGAGCATCAATACCCTGAGAACACCGCAGAAAGTATGGAAATACTGCTGAGCCGACGAGCGTCGTTCCTGAGAATCCTCCAATCCTTTGAAAGACCCGATGAAGACCAGAGCCGTACGCACCGACATCACCACGATATAGATGCCCGTAGCCCGCTCCAATATCTCCTTGAATATCGGATACTCCAGATAAATCAGCGGCATGAGCGACCATATCACCACAGCCGGCACAATATGGCAAGCCGAGGTGAGCACCTTCTTGTTCAGCAGCACATCATCCCAAGTGATGTCCGTCTTATCAGTAATCTTACTGATGAGCGGAACCAGTATCTTGCGACACAGGAAATCGCTCAACATCGCCAAGAGGATGGCAGTAATGGTGAGCAAAATATGGCGCAGCATGGGCACAAAATCACCGGTGACTCCTGCCCATGTTATCATTTCATCTACAAACTTACGAATTTCCTCCATAAAACTATTAACTATCAACTATAAACTATCAACTAACGCTCACGGTTGGCAGAGCAAAGTACATACTTTATCTGCAAAGTGTCTGGCATTATTGCCATGCATGATACCATTGTTGATGATGGCGAAACAGAGTTCATGACCATTGGCTGCGGTACAGTAACCCGCCAATGAGATGATGCCCGTCAGCGTACCCGTCTTTGCTTTCACATTGCCATGCACAAAACTGTTCTTCATACGCTTCTTCAACGTACCGTCAACCCCACCGATAGGCAGCGAATGCTTCAGATGGTCCATGATGTTGCCGTTGAGATAAGCATAACGCAACAACTTCACCTCCAGTTCGGCACTGAGATAATTATAGAGCGAAAGTCCCGAGCCGTCAGCCAGTTTATATCTTGCCGGATCGAGTCCTATCTTACGGATAAGCTGTCTTTCCACATTCCGGGCACTCTTGGCACTCGCCCATTTATTGCCCGTAGAAGCCGCAATCTGATAATACATGCTCTCGGCATAGAGATTATCACTCTCCTTCATCATCTTGTGCAGAATCTGATCCATCGTATGGAATCGGGTACAGACCGTAAAGGCACTCGCAGGGCAAGTCTTCTCTGAAGCCCCAAAGCAGGAATATTCGATGCCTTCCTCACGGAGCTTGGCAAGAAACTTATCCATAAAGATGTCCTTGCGCTGGAACACCAGTGGCGAAAGCACCGGATTGTCATCATCCCAGCACCAGCCTTCACCCAACAGGTCGGCATCCTTCAAAGAGCGGTCGGCATAGATGCTGCCACGGATGGTGTCAACACCCATATCCTTCAGACTATTGACAAATGCCGACATATCATCGCTGTTGAAACGGGGATCCATACCGCCTATACAATAGATATTCCCCGTCAACACCCCATTCTCAATGGTACCGGTATATTTCAGAGTGGTTTTAAACTGGTAAGAACCGCCCAACTTATCGAGCGCCGTAATGGCAGTCAGGAGCTTCATCGTACTTGCCGGACGCATCAGCTGCCGTTCATTTCTCTGAAAGATACAAGAGTCAGCAGACAGGTCCCAGACCATCAGTCCTACCTGTGATGTTTCGAACATCTTGCTTTCAAGGAGTTTATCAATACCCACCTTCACCGATTCTGGCCAAGGCAAATTCTGCGCCAGCGTATCCGCAGCCAGTGAGTCAACGAGTGTAGAGTCGGAAATATCCTCCTCATCAACCGTTTCTATTCCCTCATCTTCAATCACATTCTGGGCCTGCACCGGTACAGAGATCCATACCATCATCAGACCCAACATCATATATATTATCTTTTTCATCACAATCAGTTCACCTGAACTTAAAAGAAATTATTTATTTTTGATTCTCTCCATAAATGCCTCTTCATTATCCGGCTGAACGGTCACAATATTATTATGTCCGTATTCGATGACCACACAATGGTCTAATCCGAAGAAAGTCTTGGCAATCTGTACATCAATGACATCACATAGCGGCACATTTCTGTTGGAAGAGAACCTGCCCTCATTGATGATGAGATATTCCATTTCCTCATCCAGGTCTATCGGTTTTACCATCTTGAAGGTATAGGTTGTATTCAGTATGCGCTCTATCATGCCCACGATGATGATAGCCACAAAGATGCCGATGATAGCCAGTTTGACCCAGAAGAAATAGAGAGCCAGGATTGCAAACACCGCCACACCGATACGTGCCGTCAGCGTAAAACGCTTATGAAAAGTTCTATCTGCCATAACTTTGATTTATTACCTTATATTATTGTCGTTTTTACGACCTTTTGATAGTCTAAAAGACTATATAACCTTAAATTTCGCTGCAAAATTACAAAAAATCCCTCTCTTATTACTCATTTTAAAGATTAATTATTACTTTTGCAACGAATTAAGAATTAATTCTGAGAGAATGGGGCTGTTTTATAGATAAAAACACCCGTTCTTAATATTGAAATTAGATAAGAATAAACTCAATGGTTTATAAGTATGATTTTCTGATTATCGGCTCAGGAGTTGCCGGTATGAGTTACGCCCTGAAAGTAGCCAGAGCGCATAAAGGTAAGGTGTGTATGATTTGCAAAACCTCGCTCGACGAGGCTAACACGTCATTCGCACAAGGTGGTGTGGCGTCAGTTACCAACTTGGAAGTGGATAACTTCGACAAGCACATACAGGATACAATGATTGCTGGTGATTATATCAGCGATTATAAAGCTGTGAAGCAGGTTGTCACCATGGCACCGGAGCAGATCAAGGAGCTCGTGCAGTGGGGCGTCAACTTCGATAAGCAGCAGGACGGCAAGTTCGACCTACACCGTGAGGGCGGTCACAGCGAGTTCCGCATCCTTCATCATGCAGATGATACGGGTGCAGAAATCCAGCGCGGTCTGATGGAGGCTGTGCGCAACTGTCCGGATATCGATATCAAGGAAAATCATTTCGCCGTGGAGATTATCACTCAGCACCACTTGGGTGCCCGTGTTACCCGCCGCACTCCTTATATCAACTGTTATGGTGCATACGTATTGAATCCTGATACCCAGAAGGTGGATACCTATCTGAGCAAAGTAACCGTGATGTGTACCGGCGGATGTGGTGCCGTTTATCAGACTACCACCAACCCTGTCATCGCTACAGGTGATGGCGAGGCGATGGTATACCGTGCCAAGGGAACTGTAGCCGACATGGAGTTTGTCCAGTTCCACCCTACAGCCCTCTATCATCCGGGCGAGACTCATCCTGCCTTCCTCATCACCGAGGCGATGCGTGGATACGGTGGCATCTTGCGTCTGCCTAACGGCGAAAGTTTCATGGAGAAATATGATAAGCGATTGAGTCTGGCTCCTCGTGACATCGTGGCTCGTGCCATCGATAAAGAGATGAAGATTCACGGATTGGATCATGTCTGTCTCGATGTAACCCATAAGAATCCAGAGGAGACCAAGCGTCACTTCCCTAATATCTACGCCAAGTGTCTGAGTATCGGCATCGACATCACCAAGGAGTATATCCCTGTTCGTCCTGCCGCTCACTATATGTGTGGTGGTATCAAGGTTGATTTGAACGGCTGTTCAAGCATCAACCGTCTCTATGCCCTGGGCGAGTGTTCATGCACCGGTCTGCATGGCGGTAACCGTCTTGCCAGCAACTCGCTCATCGAGGCTGTGGTTTATGCCGAGACTGCTGCCAAGCACAGTATTGAACATGTAGATGAATACGACTTCAATGAGAAGGTACCAGCATGGAACGATGAAGGTACTTTGACCAACGAAGAGAAGGTGCTGATTACACAGAGCGTGAAAGAGGTGGGCGAATGCATGAGCAACTATGTAGGCATCGTGCGCAGTGACCTCCGTCTGAAGCGAGCATGGGACCGTCTCGATCTTCTCTACGAAGAGACAGAAAACCTCTTCAAACGTGTAAAGGTAAGCAAGGAACTCTGCGAGCTCCGCAACATGATCAACGTGGGTTATCTCATCACCCGCATGGCGATAGAACGCAAGGAGAGCCGTGGTCTCCACTATACCATCGACTACCCTGTTCATGCTTACGACAAGGAGTAATCAAGAATTATCAGAATATTAAAAAGCTCGGATGCTTGTGATGCATCCGAGCTTTTTTATTTTCAAGAATTTGAGAATTAGAGAATTTTTCTTTCTACCTATTGGTTCTGGTGAATTTTCTTTTTATCTCGTCAGCGAGAACTTGATGCTCAGGCCGAAATCCTGTGTGGTGGTAGGATAACTGCTGCTTGACAGGAGCGGTGTGTTGGTCTGACGGTCATAATAGAAACTCATGGTAAGGAGTTTGCTGAAGGTATAATCGGCAGAGAAACTCAGTTTCAGAGCATTGTTGCCGCTGCTGGCACTGCTTACCATTGAGGCTATATCACGAACGATGGCTGCCTGCTTGCGGAAACTGAAGTCAAGACGTAGATTCAGATCATGGTTGGTACCATTCTGAACCGTCTTGGTGGTCGACGCATTCTTATTGGCTGCATTCTTGTTGCCGCCCTTCGACTTGGAACGGGATGCCTTGGCGCCCCAACCGAAAACATCGAAGTTGTTGATGCGGTAACCCATACCGATTACCCAGTCCTTACTCAATGCCTCGTTCAGCTGCACACTCGTCATACTGAGGTTCAACACACGGGTCTGGCGATATTCTGCCTTCACCGTCATATTATTGTTGAATGTGACATCCATACCCAATAATGGCGAGAACGACTCGTTGATACTTACCTGCGAGATGTTGAACATGCTGCTTGGCGACGGATTGCCCGTAGTGGCATCATTCACGAAGCCGAGACCGTTCATATACTCCTGGAAGGTGCTGTAACTGTTGTAGCTGCCAACTGCAAAGACACTTTTGTAAGAGTGGTTGATGTTGACACTCTTGAAGTGCTCGTTGAACCAAGGCAGACGTCCCAGTCCGCTGTAACGGATGGTCCAGTTTGGCAACATCCGGCTCAATGCCGGGAATACCGAAAGCGAATTGCCACCCATCGAGGTATAAGCCTTGAGGAAGGCAGGAATCATGACATCGCTGCTATACTGGTTGACCGGCGTGCGGGAAGCATCAAACTTGCCGCCAGCCAGAGCCGAACCAGTCGGATAAACGGTACCTGCATACTGCGCCTCTACCCTATCTCTGAAACCAGCCAGCGAGTTGACAAACTTCTCGAAGGTCTTGCTGCGATACCCCGAATTGGCATTACCCATTCCCTCGAAAGCCGACCCCAGCGAGATGGTAGTCATCTGGAAGGCTCCACTCTGGGTAGTTGGCGTTCCTTCATACATATACTGTATGCTCTTCTGCGTGGTCTTGGTACGTGTGGCAGAGAGATCAATCTTGAAATCCTTGACAGGCTCCAGGGTGGCACGCAACGTAAGATTATCCGTTCTGCTGGTAGTGGCAGGTGTTGCGATACTGTCGTTGCAGAGCAGCCAGTCGTTGTTTCTAGCCTTCTCGATATAATCGTCGCCAACCATACCGAAGGCGAAGTCAAGACCCGGTGCCATCTGTCCCACCTTCTTCTGTCCGAAGGCATCACCCACACTAGGCAAGAAGCCCGGCAGGGTGAGCTGATAGCTGCTGCGATAGTTGATGCTCACATTGCGCACCATCATTGCCAGACGACTAGCCAACTGCAATCCCTTATACCATTTCTTATCATCAAGCGGTTCCTTAGCCAGTACGGAGAGTTTTACCTTCATGGCGGTATCTACCTTTGAGATGATTCTGATCTGGTTATTATCCACCTTTTTATATTTAAGCGGGAACACTTTGCCGTCTTCCGTCTTGGCATTCACAATCAGTCGCTTGGTATTCTTGCCGTGGCGTATCTTGAATGTAGTATCAGGCAGGAGGGTGATTTCCCGTTCGAAGGCACGCTTGTTCTTAGGCAACGCCTTCTTCGGATCTGCCGCCTGTTCCTTTGCTTCCTGCTTCTTTTTCTTTTTTTCCTGCTTCTTGCGCTGCATCTGTGCCCTACTCTGGGTACGGTCAAACTTATCGTTTACCTTCTTCAGGAAAGGCACATGGTTGTAGAGTTTCACCAGGTTAAAGTTACCGTTCAATGTCAGTTCGCGCTGGGTATTGATGGTATTTCCATACGAGTTGCCCTCCTCATCCTCTGTACCGCGCTCCCAAGAATAGTTGGCATTGTAAGAGGCATCGCTGTTCACCCAGTCGAAGACAGGCAGCAGATTGAGAGGCACCTTGTAGGATGCCTGGAAATTCTGACTGTAGTCGAGCGGTGCACCCCAGTGGCGGATGCTGGTCCATACGGAATCCTTCCAGGCATGATACTGGTCGGCATAAAGATCCTTGTTGACCGGTGTATATGGTTCCTCTATCTGTGCATGGGTAGCACTCTGGAAGTTCATGTGCAGGTTCTTGGTCAAATCCCAGTTGATGGAGAACTCACGGTTCCAGAGGAACTGTTCACTGAAGGTGAGCGGCAACTTGGAGTCTACTCCGGCAGCTCCACTCATCAGGGTTTCCATATCGCGCTCCTGCAACTCGTAGTAATCACGCGTCATCTCGGTATTGAAGGCTATGTTCTGCGGCAGCCAGTTCAGTCCGAAACGTTTCAGAATGTCGAGCCACTTACTCTTGTTCTTCAGTCCCTTGAATGGTTCCCATGCCTTATAAACCGGGCTCCACGAATAATCCAAGGCTCCGCGCCAGTTGTCCTTGCGCTCATACATCGTCGTTTCACCCGTAGTATACTGATGCTGATGACTGTAGGTGAATGAGAAGTTAGCTGGATCGTATGGCATCGGATGACGCTTGGTAGCGATACCCACCCGGGCATTCGAGATGGAGAAGTTGGTCTGCGTAATCTTGGTGGCAGCGATATTCTCGATAGAATCGCGCTCATGCTTGGATCCGGCAGCATCGAGGGCATCCTTCAACTCCATATCGGTATCCAGCGGATTATACTTAGGAGTGGTCTTCTCCTTGGTAACACTATAATATAAAGGTATGCTCACCTTCGCCTTGTCAGGGAAGAACTTACCCATTTCGAGCGATGTGGTCACACTGTAGGTACCGTAATTATCGGTGGTGCGACTTGCCACGCCATCTTCCAGACCGCCGAATCCCTCGCTGATGTATCTGCCGGTGGCATTCACGCTACCCAGATCGGAGAGTTGTACGTTCAGGTTGGCATTGGCAGCCCAACCGCCCGAATTATTGTGTTCCTTGAGTCGGAGTTCGTTTATCCATACCTCACCGCTCTTGATGTCGGCAGAATTGTTTCTCACACCCAGCATCATGGTCTTCACCTCGCCGAGACTCGGATTACCCACGATGGTAATCTTGTTCTGCGGATGTTCTGCATCCATCATGGAATAAGGAGCGAGATAAGAAGCCACACCCTGTGCCTTCGCCTTGTTGCGGTTTTTCTTCAATGCCGTAAAGACGCTCAGTGGCACATCGAGCATATTCTCCTCAGGCCATACCGCCTTACAGTCGGCAAGCACATAGCGGTTGTAGTTGGAGCGTGGCTCGGTGAGTTTCAGCGGGATTTCATACTCGTAGTAATTATTCTTGTAATCGCTACCCAGACGGATGAAGACTGAGAGATCACCATCCTGCAGACGGGTGGTATTCTGCTCCAATGCATTGGCATGGGCAAACATCTGGATGCGCTTGTACTGGCGCAGATCAAGGGTAGAATTCTTGTAAACCGCCTTCGCCTCACCTGTGCTCATGTTCTTGACCACCAGACTCAACGCCTGCTCGTTCGCCTCAACCAACTGAGGCTGACTAGGATCCTGTTCGCGCTTGATACCCGGAGGCAAGACATAGTTGACCGGTGTCTTCTCGCCGTTCTCTTCCAGACTCACGCTGCTTGCGTCGAGGGTTCCGCCACTGGCTGCACTAAGCGGCTGATCATAGGTACGCCACTTGCCCATCACGAGGTCGAAGGTACCGAAACGCAGCACGATAGGTTTCTTGAAACCGGTGAGGAACATACGCATGAAGCGGATGCTGGAGAAATCGTTGATGTTACCCTGACGGCTCTCAAACTCATCGATAGGTATGCGGAACTGATACCAGGTAACGGTAGACTTGGTATTATCACGCCAGGTCTGGCTGTATTCACGCTTATCTACAATATGATTGTTACCCACCACGAGATCTTCCGGACGGATGCTGACACGGTACTGGAAGTATTTCTCATATTCGTTGAGGGTATAATCCTGGTTGATATCCTCGACATCCGGCGTTGACTTATAAGAAGTATCATAGCTCTCAGAACGGCTGTCGCTGTCAGGCGAGTTGCCCTGAGGATTGTTGATATACTTATATCGCTGCAAGATAGGAGCACGCATCTCATCCCAGTCGGAACCGCGGAAATAGTGGTAGTCATCACGTGCCGGATCGGCAAAGATGCTGTCGAATACCGCCTGGTTCACCTTGCCCTGAATCTGGTCGAGATAAGCACTCTTGTAGAATTCCTGCTCCTCGGCATCAGTCAGTCCGTTGAAACCCACATCCTGCAAGGCTCTGCTGCCACTGGTGGTAGCAAAGGCATAGGTCACGGTGCTCTGGGTAGGAATCTTACCCCACTGGGTATAGGTGTAGCTCTTGCTGCCATCCACCGGCATACCACTCTCATAGAATTTCTTGCCATCACGCAGGATATCCTCGCTCACCTCGCCCAGATTGATGTAGAAATCGCCACCATAATCGGCAGCATCAGCCTCTTCGCGGGAATAGATGAACGGATCGAGCATCCAGAACTCGATGTATTCGATGTTTGCCTGCTCGAAATCGTTGGTATCCAGCTTACGCATCATTCCGCCCCAGTTGCGCTGCGGATTCTGCAGGGTTCCGTCTGCCTGCAAATCTGTTACATTGAAGTTGTATGGTCCCGGCTCACTTGGATAGTAAGCCAGATTGAGTACATTCAGGGTATTGGTAGCGCCCTGATAACTGCTCTGGTCGCGCAATGGGAAGAGTTCCTTGGTATAGACCTCGCGGACATAATGGTTACTCAACTGCTTGAGGTCGCCCTTGATATGTCCCGGAGTGAGCGAACTTCCACGGCGGGTGAACAGCGGATCGATGGTATACCAGGCTAGGCGCGAACGGTGGAAACCGCTGCTCAGACCGGTCTTGTCGCTGTAATCGTCCTTGAAATTGAGCGAAGGCACACTGGATATAAACCAGGAGGTAGGAGTCGTTACATCGATGGTGGTCTTCGTACCCTCGAAGTCATCGATATAAGATGCATTGTCCTGTGTGCCACCTGCCTCACCGGCAATGAGCTGGGCAAATTCTCCTGTAAAGGATATCTGCGATGGCTGGGTGAGGTGCAGGAATGGTATCTTGTCAAGCACATTGGTGAGCCACTGACTCTCCTTGCGCCAGTTGAGATTGATGCCCCAAAGGGTGTTTTTCAGCGGTTCGGAGCCCATGGATACTTTGGTAGTAAGCGCCTGTTCGGAGAGGTGCTGGATAGTACCGCTCAACTGGAAGTTCTTGGTAAAATCATACTCCCAGTTCAGTCCGAACATCGTTTTTCGGGTTTGTCCGAAATCGGTATTACTCTCCAGAGAAACGTTGACAGCCGTACCGGCATCGATGATGCTCTGGTTCAGGATGGTCACCTCACCGGCACTGTAATCTACCGAATAGTCGGTGCCCTCTTTCAGTGTGATACCGCCTGCCGTAACGACCACCGAGCCCTGTGGCACATTGTAGGCATCAAGCGAGATGACATTGGCTGCAGAGCCCTTGAACTGTCCCACAATCTGATACTTGTTCTTTTCGGCTATCTGCTTGGCTACGGTCTTCGTACTGTCATAAAGTTCGGTAAAGGCATACTTTTCAGCCTTGTCGGCAGCCACGCCCCGCTTGACCAGATAATCACGCATATAACTGCCGAAAGGCTCTACCTTCGGAATGAACACGCGTCCATTAGAGATGGTATAGCCTTCTACATAATCGAAATATCCATTGCTGTGTGCCTTGTTGTTGTTATCCAGACGGTCGGCGCCCAGCACACGGATGATAGGCTGCTCCTTCACCTGCTGCTCAGGGATATAACTGAGATATACGCCGGTGGTATCGCTCTGGTATTTCACATCCAGGCGGAACTTCTCCTTCTCTACGGTAGAAGCCAGATAATAAACGTTCTTCATCATCAGCCCCCAGTTGCCCTGTCGCGGATTGTTACTGGTATTCTTGAGCGATTTCACGAAGAGTGCCTGCTTGGTATCGCTGAGATCGGATGCAAACTCGCCCACCTGATAGGTAACGCCTCCCGATGTATACTCATAGGCTACGGCAAGTACCTGGTCGGTCTGCAGACTGGTTTTCAATGAGATATAACCCAAGGCGGTATTGACCGTATACTCTGAAGAATTGAGCAGGCGGGCACTCTCCAGTTTCTCATAATCGGCTCCGCCAACCAATCCGCCTCCATCAAGAGTGGTTGCAGCCTGGTCGATGTCACGGGCAGCAGCATACTGCCCTGTCATCGCCGCATACTCTGTATTCGCCTGGTTAGAAGGCACCTGTCCGCTCGCCGCCCACATCGGGTTACTCAGTTTCTGGTTCTCGCCCAGGTCGGTCAGGGCTACGATGTTTCGGGTATTGGTGGTATTGCCGGTTTTGTTGGTAACCCACACCTCCACGCGGTTGATGGTGATGCCCGTGGTGAGATTAGGAAGTTTCTGCATCCAGGCATCATAATGGTTTCTGAAATACTGGGAGAGGAAGAAGTGGCGGTTCTCCTCATAATCGGCTACATTCAGTTCGAAAGGGGTGAGCTGTACACCGCCCCTGGTAGATACGCTCTTCGATGCACTCTTCTTCTGCGAAGCTACCATCTGCAGCTTGAGTTTGCCAAACTGCATATCGGTTCTAACACCAAACAGACTGCTGGCGCCTTTGATGAGCGAAGAGTTGGAAGGGAAGGAGACATTACCCGCCTCAACGAGTTTGATGATTTCATCTTCCTTGCCGTCGTACTTCAGTTTCATGTTCTGTGCATCGAAATCGAAGGTGGCATCGGTGTTGTAATTCAGGTTCATGTTCACCTTATCGCCCACCTTTCCGTTGACGTTGAGATTGATTTTCTCATCAAAATCCATCATCGTCGTCTTTCGGTTGCGGATAGGCAACGAAGGATTGTCGATGTTTTTCTTGTTGATACCGAACTTGAGTTCGGCAGAACCCTGAGTCTTCACTCTGATGCCACCAGGACCGAAGATTTTCTCGGCAGGTCCCAAGTCGAAGTGCATATCTGAGAAATCGAACTTCTCCTTGCCTTTTGCCTGGAAGATTTCATCGTTCTGCTTGCGGAAGTAGCTGTTGCGCTGCTGCTGTTCGGTCCATGCAAGATACTCTTTCGGAGTGAGCATGATAGGAGCCGAAAGCCAGGTTGAGCCCATGCGGTTGCCGATGATATAGCGGTCGAGGGTATCGTTGTAGACTACCTGATATTGCAGATTATCAGGACGTTTCAGGTCGAGCGGACTCTGATAGAGGTCGCTCAGGGAGTAAGGTTGGGTGCGCTGAATCTGCCAGCGGGTATGCAGCAGCGAATCGGGAATGGTATCTTCATCGAGCTGCACGGGCTGGGCTGTGCTGGTATGGGTTTTCTTTTTATCGTTCTGAAGTTGAGGCAAAGCTATCGCATAGCCGAAGGTTGCCACCATCAGCCAAGCCAATAGAAAAGATATGAATCTTTGCTTCTGTTTCATCGATAAAAAACTCCTAACTTATTTGATTTGCTTCAATGCCAGTTTCACAACCTGTTCTACCGGGAGATCAGGCTGTGCCTTGAGGATATCTACTACTACCTTGGCAGATGGTGCCGGCGAGAAGCCGAGCATGGTGAGGGCGCTTACCGCCTCATCCTTTACGTCATTGTTTACCATCACCACATTGCCTCCGCTGGCTGGCAGTTCGTCAGCGATGCCGAGGCTCACGATTTTATCTTTCAGGTCGATGATGATTCGCTGTGCTGTCTTCAGTCCGATACCCTTCACGGTTTTCAGCACCTTGTCGTTACCTGTAGAGATGATTTCACAGAGTTCGCGTGGCGAGAGTGAAGAGAGAATCATACGGGCTGTATTTCCGCCTACTCCTGAAACGGTGATGAGGAGGCGGTAGAGTTCACGTTCCTGTTTGGTAGCAAAGCCGAAAAGGGTGAAAGAGTCATCTCTTCCACCAGCCACCAGCACTTCGTGAACATAGAGCTTCACCTCCTGTTTGCCCTGAATGGCAGTATATGTATTGAGCGATATATTGAGTCCGTAGCCCACCCCCGCAGTCTCAACAATAGCCAGCGCAGGTGTCAGCTCTGTCAGATCGCCATGAATATATTCTATCATTTTCTTTTTCTCCTAATTAAATTAATATATTAATAACGTGCGAAGGGCGGGATTATTGTTATAGAGTTCCATAAAATTACGTCCCGACGTAGCATGTAATACGTCCCGACGCAGAGCCAGAGACGTCGGGACGCAGCAAAAGCTACGTCAGGACGTAATTCAAAGCACATCGGGAGGTATCGGAAAGAGGATGTATGATGTTTCGCAACAAAATAACGAAACTGTAAGGCTCTTGCTACAGATACCTTACAAATCTCCGCTTATTCATACCTAAAAACTATGATTTTACTACTTTTTGCAACTTTTATGAGTTAAAATTCTATTAAAACGTCACGTATTTCAAGAAAAAGCTATACTTTTGCAACCGGAAATAGAATGAAAAGCGGAAAACATATCCGTTGGATGGACTAAACCGCAAGAAAAGAAATAAACAACAAAATAAAAGAAATAAGACAATGAAGAAATTTAGAGCAGCCGTAGTAGGATACGGCAACATCGGTAAGTTTACTGTTGAGGCACTCGAAGCAGCTCCTGACTTTGAGATTGCAGGTATTGTACGTCGCCAGGGTGCCAAGGACAAACCAGCTGAGTTGGCAAACTATGAAGTAGTAGATGACATCACCAAGTTGAAGGATGTAGATGTTGCTATCCTCGCAACCCCTACCCGCTCTTGCCCTGAGTATGCAGAGAAGATCGTTGCCCTCGGTATCAACACCGTAGACAGCTTCGATATCCACACCAGCATCCTCGACTATCGTACCAAGCAGATGGAGAACTGCAAGAAGGCTGGCAAGGTAAGCGTTATCTCTGCTGGTTGGGATCCAGGTTCTGATTCTATCGTACGCGTTCTGATGGAAAGCCTTGCTCCTAAGGGCTTGACATATACCAACTTCGGTCCTGGTATGAGTATGGGTCACTCAGTTTGTGTTCGTGGCAAGAAGGGCGTAAAGGAAGCGCTCTCTGTAACCATCCCGTTGGGTGAGGGTATCCACCGCCGTATGGTATACGTAGAGTTGGAAGAAGGTGCCAAGCTTGAGGATGTAACAGCCGAAATCAAGGCCGATCCATACTTTGCTCACGATGAGACCCACGTATTCGCCGTAGCATCTGTAGATGATGTAAAGGATATGGGTCATGGTGTGAACCTCGTTCGCAAGGGTGTATCAGGCAAGACCCAGAACCAGCGTTTCGAGTTCAACATGAGCATCAACAACCCAGCCCTCACCGCTCAGGTATTGGTTAACGTAGCTCGTGCTTCATTCCGTCTGCAGCCAGGTTGCTACACCATGCCAGAGATTCCAGTTATCGATATGTTGCCAGGAACCCGTGAGGAAATCGTTGCAACACTCGTATAATTGGGAGTGAAGAACGAAGAGTGAAGAGTGAAGAATTCACTTGCATCACTATAATAAAACGGCTCGCAAGAAGTTTCGAATTCTTGCGAGCCTTTTCCATTCAACTAAAACCACTTATAATAACCCTGTCATATACAATGGCAAATAGGTAATCCCCTCCTCAACTTTCAAATCAGCAGTATGCAAAACATACGGGGTTGCCAGATAGCTACCATATTTAGCGATGCACTTTTTGAGAGAAGTGAGCGTGTATCTATTAGTAGACTTCACTTCTATCGGTGAAATATTATGCTTTGACGTTATTGTATCTTTGGCTATCAGGAAATCCAGTTCCATCCTTTCCTGGGCATTCTCCTTACTATATTTGGAAAAGAAATACAGCTTATGCCCTGCCGAACGTAACATCTGAGCAACTATATTCTCAACAATCATTCCGCCATTGAACTCCAGCTTATCTACCAGAAGCTTGTTATATAAGTTTTCAGATACTATCGTATTTTCACTGAAAGCATGACTGATGAGCAAGCCCGTATCAGCCATATAGCATTTCAATGTCGTATCATCAGTATTCATGCCAAGACCGATACTTGGCTCTGTCGTATTATAGGCCATATTGACTATCATGGCATCTGACAGCCAAAAGAAAGCCGTTTCATAATCTCGCATTCTTGCCCCTTCTGTGAGTGCCTTCAACAGAAATTTCTTTTCATGTTTTTGAAGTTGAGAAGGAATTGTATCAAAAATCTGAGTAACTTTAAATACATAGGTTGAAGCATACTTCTGGATATCATTACGATATAAAGTAAGAATTTGGCGCTTCACTCGATCCACCTTATTGAAATCTCTGGTTTCTACAAATTTAGCTACAGCTTGTGGCATTCCTCCAACTATGAGATACTGTCTGAAATAGTCCATTGCCATGCGATGCATCATTTGTCCCATCTCATGCTTTTTCTTTAAGTTCATTCGTATAAGCGGCATCAGGGTTTCATTGTTCAATGCCCACAAGAACTCCTCAAAATCCATAGGATACATCAATATTTCTTCCTCCTCAGAAGGAATCATGATATCCTCTACGTTTTTTTTGATAGAAACAAGCGAACCAGTCTCTATATAATCGTAACGCCCATCTTCAACCAGATACTTGATAGCTGTACGAGCCCGAGGATACAATTGTACCTCATCAAAGATTATAACTGATTTTCTTGGATATAGAGGTGTATTAGTGAAACTGCTTAAATACATAAAGAATGTATCCAAGTCATCCAGATAGGTTTCGAACAAGGATTTTATGTCCTTTCCTATTTTATTGAAATCAAGTAAAATATAACTCTTGTATTCTTTTTGAGCGAATTCCTTTACGATATAGCTCTTTCCTACACGACGGGCACCATTGATGAGAACAGCACTTTCTCCGTTCTGTTCTTCTTTCCATTTCTTTAGCTGTTCATATACTTTTCTTCTCATAATTTACACCTATCCTAGATTAATAATATCGGATAAATACACCTATCCGCGATTAATATTTTCCATTTTTTACACCTATCCGCGATTATCAGATGGTGCAAATATACACATATCCGCGATTATCTCCAAGAAAAAGCTATTTTTTTAATATCTTTTAATTTTAGGAATAAGATGATAACGATACGCAAGATACATAATATTGGTATGGTATAAACATCATGCTTTAAGTCCATTATAGCTTTGTTTTATCATCCATTGCAAGCATGTGAATTAGCCACAGGAACTGTATCTATCGGCATGAAGAAGTAGATCTATCTAATTGTCGGCAGCCGTCAGCAAGGTTGCCGGCAGCTGCCGGCAACCATACGAAACTATATTAAAAAGGTAAATAATACAGGTTTCTAAGACTATTTAAATAACTTATCAAAAGCTATATTATTTATGTGTCATGATATCAAGCACCATATCATCAGTAGCTCGCATCGCATCGGCACCGATGCTCGTAAGGTTGTGGATGCACTTATCCACATCATCATCTACGATACCCTCGGCAGAGGTGACACACTTGCCTTCCATAGAAAGGAGGGCAGAAAGAAGAGCGGTGCTGACACCTGATGAAATCTTCAGGGCACAACTTGGTTTCGCTCCGTCACAAATCATACCGGTGAGATTGGCTATCATATTCTTGACAGAATTGCAGATGCGGGTATAATCGCCACCCATCAGATAGGTGATGCCGCAACTGCTGCCCGTACTGGCTACCACACAACCGCAAAGAGCTGAAAGTTTGCCTAAGCTCTGCTTGATATAGATGGCAGTCAGATGACTGAGCATCAGGGCACGGATCATTTCCTCCTCGGTATTCTCGTTCTCCAACGCATAAACCACCACAGGATTCGTTGCACAGATGCCCTGATTGCCGCTGCCGCTGTTACTCATCACCGGAATCATGGCGCCACCCATACGGGCATCGCAGGCTGAAGCGGTGCGGGAGATGATATGCGAGAAAATATTATCGCCGAAGATACCATGACTCAACGGACGGTCCATCGTCTTGCCCAGACAGTGGCCATAGTTGCCTTTGATACTCAACTCGGCAGCCTTCATATTATAGTCTCTGGTCTTGAGAATGAAAGAAATCTCATCGAGCGGAGCTGTTGTAGCAAACTCGTAAACCATCGGGAAATTGAGCTGGATGTCGTCATCAGCCTCATCACCCACAGTACCGCCACGCTTATCGAGCACCACCTCACCATTACGCTCAACATACACAAAATGGGTATGTGAACCGGAGATAATTGCCGTAGCCTGGTCTTCACCGGCATGACAGATGATTTCGATATAGAGTTTATCCACATCACCCTGCTTCAGTTTGATGCTGATATCCGCATCCTTGATATATTGTTTGCCCTGCTCCAGACTGTCGGGAGTAAGGTCTTTCAACACTTCCAGCTGATATTCAGGCTTTCCGATGAGCGCACCCAGCGATACGGCGATAGGCAAACCAATCATACCCGTGCCCGGAATGCCGACACCCATCGCATTCTTGAGCATATTAGGACTCAGAAGAACTTCAATACGTTCAGGGCGCTTGCCCAATGTAGTAGCAGCCTTGGCTGTACATAGTGCCACAGCCATCGGTTCGGTACAGCCGATGGCAGGAACCACCTCTTTATTAACGAGCGCAATGATGCGCTCACGCTTACTTTTCTCTAACATAATCTATATAGCTTTTATATAAATAACGTTCTTACCATTATTTCGGGTACAAAAATACAAAAAATAAACCGTATTCTTCTCTTTTCTCGAGAAAAATACGGTTAAAATCTATATTTCTTGATGAATTAGTCTTCCAACTGGAACAGAGGATCATCTGGAGTCAGCATGGTTGGCTTCTGGTCGAATTCCTTCAAGAGCTGCTCAGAAGCATACTTCTTGTTTACTACCAGGCGGAACATGTACTCGTTGAACCAATCGTTGGTCATGATGAAGCAACCGGCAAAACCATTGTCTGCACCCCAACTGTTCTCCACCTTCCACTTTACAGGCTTGCCATTGGCGTCGAGATCTACAGCAGTCAGCGTCATGGCATGAGTAGAACCGCTATCGAAAGTAGCGATGCGGTCAGCCTTGTTCATTGGGAATGAGGTATTGAAGAGGCTTCCATAGTCGAAGTTGTCGAGTGCCAGATAGCCGCGCTTTCTATCAAGTTGCTTGCCCACATCATAGCTTGAATACATCTTATGACCGTCCTTTAGAGAGGCGATAGCGAGCTGGGCAATCTCCTCCATAGGCAAGTTCAGATACTTCCAGTTATGACCATCGTAAGTGTGGCGGTCGTACTCTACCTCGTATGTCTTATGGTAAGGACGGCGTGGATCGTTCATCACCATCAGGAAGGTACCGTTCAGGTCCTTGCCTACGGTTTCCTCATAGAAACTCTTAGGAGTATACTTCTTTGCCTCGCCAATCTGCTTGCCATCCTTGTCGCGGAAAGCATAGGTAAATTCCTTTACCGGTTCACCGAGAGTAAGACTCAGCATGTGATAAACCTGACCGAGCATTTCGTTCTTGCGAGCCTGGATAGCAGCCGACTTCTTGCCCTGAGCCACCATCTTGCGGAGTTCCAGACCATACTCGCGGAGCTTGCTGCTTACGAGACGGCTCATCTTGGAAGTATTGTTGCTTGAGAAGGTCTCAGGCTGGGCACTCATCGGTACGAGACCATACTTGCTTGCCAAATCGGCAACACCACAGAAAGTTCCGCCATCATTGAGCGGATTCTTGAAGAAGAACTGCACCTGAGGATCCTCGATGCTCTTCTTGCCGAGGTCGATAACCCCCTGGAGCATCAGGTTAGCCTTCTCCAGCTGGTCATAGAAGAAGAGATAATCCTGAGAATACTCCACCACTCTACCCTGCTTGTCGTTGACAGCAAAGTTAGAACGGAGCACATTGAAACCGCTGAACATCCAGCAGCGGCCCGAACTCTTCTGGTTGTGAATGCTCTGCGAAGGAGTCTCGATGCTGAAATGAGTATCAACCGGGGCCTCGTTGGCATGATTCTTCACAAGGTCATCAATGCTGTTGTTGGCAATCGCATTGAAGAGTGCCTTGTTGGCTACACCTGCCTGCTGGTTTTTCTCCATCTGCTGGAGAGCAGACTGACTGATGCCGCCACCCTTGGTCTGCGCCATCAGAGACATGGAAGCCATCATCATGGCTCCCAAAAGTAATACATTTTTTCTCATCACGATAAAGGTATTTATTTGCTTATTGTTATATAACTAATTCCGGATTTCATTCCTTTTTCAGAAATTTCCTTTGCAAAAATACAAAGAATAATCGGAAAAAGCGAAAATATTGCCTCAAAAGTGCTTTATATAGGAAAAAAGCATTATCTTTGCACAAGATTTTCACGAAGAAAACATGGACAAGAACAAGTTTAGTCTATTAAATAGTATAAAATACCCGGAAGATTTGAGACGGCTGAGCATTGACCAGCTGCCACAAGTCTGCAAAGAGTTAAGAGAAGACATTATCGACGAGGTTGCCGTCAACCCCGGTCATTTTGCCTCCTCTCTTGGCGTGGTTGAAATAACCGTAGCCCTACATTATATCTACAACACCCCATACGACCGTATTGTATGGGATGTGGGACACCAGGCCTACGGACATAAGATATTAACAGGACGCCGCGACAACTTCTGCACCAACCGCAAGTTGCACGGCATCCGTCCATTCCCTACACCTTTAGAAAGCGAATATGATACCTTCGCCTGCGGACATGCGAGCAATTCCATCTCCGCAGCACTCGGTATGGCCGTTGCCGCACGCGAAAAGGGAGATACCGACAGGCATGTGGTAGCCGTCATTGGCGATGGAGCCATGAGCGGCGGACTGGCTTTCGAGGGACTGAACAACGTATCAAGTACACCTAACGACATGCTCATCATCCTGAACGACAACGATATGAGCATCGACCGGGCTGTGGGCGGTATGGAGAAATATCTCCTGAACCTCGATACCAACGAGACCTACAACCGCCTCCGTTTCAAGGCATCGCAGTGGCTGCACTCCAAAGGCTATCTCAACGAAGACCGCAAGAAGGGCATCCTGCGCCTGAACAATGCACTGAAGTCGGCACTGAGTCATCAGCAGAACATCTTCGAGGGTATGAATATCCGCTACTTCGGACCTTTCGACGGTCATGACGTGAAGGAAGTGGCGAGAGTACTCAAACAGCTTAAGAACATGAAGGGTCCTAAGCTGCTGCACCTGCATACCACCAAGGGAAAGGGTTACGAACCAGCCGAGAAGAGTGCTACCATCTGGCACGCGCCAGGCAAATTCGATCCGGAAACGGGTGAGAGAATCATTGCCGATACCAGCAACCAACCTCCTAAATATCAGGATGTTTTCGGAGAGACGCTGCTGGAACTGGCTCAGAAGAACCCGAAGATTGTAGGTGTGACGCCAGCCATGCCTACAGGATGCTCCATGAACATCATGATGAAGGCGATGCCAAACCGTACCTTCGATGTAGGTATCGCCGAGGGGCATGCCGTCACCTTCTCAGGAGGTATGGCGAAAGACGGACTCATCCCATTCTGCAACATCTACAGTTCGTTTGCACAGCGTGCCTACGATAACATCATCCACGACATGGCACTGCTCAACCTGCCGGTTATCATGTGTCTTGACCGTGCCGGACTGGTAGGTGAAGACGGACCAACCCATCATGGTGCCTTCGATATGGCGGCTCTCCGTCCGATTCCGCATCTCACCATCGCATCTCCGATGAACGAACATGAGTTACGCAACCTGATGTATTCAGCCCAGTTGCCAGATCATGGCAGCTATGTAATCCGTTATCCGAGAGGCAAGGGTGTGCTCGTAGACTGGCGCAACCCGATGGAGGAAATCAAGACCGGTACCGGCAGAAAGCTGAAAGACGGCACCGATGTGGCCGTTCTCACCATCGGTCCTATCGGAAACGATGCCGCTCAGGCTATCGCTGAGGTAGAAGCCGAAACCGGAATGAGCATCGCCCACTACGATATGCGATTCCTCAAGCCACTCGATGAAGACATTCTGAAAGAGGTGGGCGAAAAGTTCAGCCGCATCATTACCATCGAAGACGGCGTTCGTATGGGCGGTATGGGCTCAGCCGTACTGGAATGGATGAACGACCATGACTATCAGCCAAAGATGACCCGAATGGGATTGCCAGATGAGTTTGTGGAACACGGAACCGTGGCACAGCTCAGGGAAATCGTGCATCTCGATAAAGAATCAATCAAAGAAGCAATTAAGAAATGAAAATAATCATAGCTGGCGCATATGCCATAGGTACTCACCTGGCGAGACTCCTGTCACGCAGCAATGAAGAGATTACGCTCATCGATGAAAGCGAAGAGCGCCTGGCAAGCATTGGCTCCGACTGCGACCTGCTCACCATGCTGGGCAAGCCTACCAGTCTTCACATCTTACGCGATGCGGGGGTAGCAGATGCCGACCTCTTCATCGCCGTTACTCCGGTAGAAAGTACCAACATCACAGCTAGCATCCTTGCCAAGAACCTGGGTGCCAAAAGAACGGTGGCCCGTGTGGATAACCCGGAATATATGGATCAGCAGGCTCAGGAATTCTTCAAAGAATTAGGTATCAGCAAACTGATTTATCCGGAGATGCTCGCAGCCGTAGATATCAATAACGGACTGAAAATGAGTTGGGTACGTCAGCGCTGGGATGTGCACGACGGCGCACTCGTCATGCTCGGCATCAAACTGCGCGAAGGATGCGAGATACTGAACGAACCGCTCAAGAACATCAGCGGTCCTAACGACCCATACCATGTGGTAGCCATCAAGCGAGGCAGTGATACCATCATCCCTGGCGGTAACGACGAGCTGAAACTCTACGACCTCGCCTACTTCATGACCACCCGCAACTATATCCCATATATCCGCAAGATTGTAGGCAAGGAGCACTATGTAGATGTGAAGAACGTGATGATTATGGGTGGCGGACGCACAGCCGTAAGAGCCGTAAAGAAGATACCGGAATATATGGAATGCAAGATTATCGAGATGAGTGAGGAGCGCTGCGAATATCTCAACGATATTCTCGATGAGAACAAGACGCTCATCATTCATGGTGACGGACGCGACATTCCGCTGCTCGTAGAAGAAGGTATCCGCAGTACTCAGGCCTTCGTAGCACTGACCGGTAACGCCGAAACCAATATCCTGGCCTGTCTTACCGCCAAGAGAATGGGTGTGCGCAAGACGGTGGCTGCCGTAGAAAACGTAGACTACGTGAGCATGGCAGAGAGTCTGGATATCGGTACCATCATCAACAAGAAAATGATTGCCGCCAGCTACATCTACCAGATGATGCTCGATGCCGACGTGATGAACGTGAGATTCCTGATGAGCGCTAACGCCGATGTGGCTGAATTCATAGCCAAAGAAGGTTCGAAGGTAACCCAGAAACCGGTGAAGGAACTCGGCATGCCTATCGGTGTAACCATCGGTGGACTGGTTCGCGGTGAAGAAGGAATGCTCGTTTCGGGTAATACCCAGATAGAACCGGGCGACTCGGTGATGGTTTTCTGCCACAACATCAACATGAAGAAAATTGAGAAATACTTCATCTAAGCGTGAAGGAGATAGAGAAACACTTCATATATGATAAACAGAAAATTAATATATAAGATTTTAGGGCAACTGCTTTTCATAGAAGCATTCCTGCTCTTCGTCAGTCTGCTGGTAGCTTTCTATTACCAGCAGGACGACATCTTTGCCTTCATTGTGGCAACACTTACCACCATCGGAGGCGGGCTGGTGCTGAAATGGCGAGGACACGGAGCAGATAACTCAATGTCGCGCCGTGATGCCTATCTCGTGGTAACGCTCTCATGGATTGTATTCAGTTTCTTCGGAACCCTCCCCTTCATGATAAGTGGATACATCAACAACTTTACCGATGCCTACTTTGAAACCATGTCGGGATTTACGACAACGGGAGCCACGATATTAGACGATGTAGAATGCTTTCCCCACGGACTGCTCTTCTGGCGTTCGCTCACCCAATGGATAGGCGGTCTGGGAATTGTGTTCTTCACCATCGCCCTGCTGCCTTCGCTTGTAGGAGGACAGACCAAGGTGTTTGCTGCCGAGGCAACAGGACCTATCAAAACGAAACTGCATCCCCGGCTTTCCACTTCGGCTAAATGGATATGGAGTATCTATCTGATGCTCACCATTGCCTGCATCGCATCCTACTATGTGGCAGGAATGAATCTCTTCGACAGTTTCAACTATGCGATGACCACTACGGCTACAGGAGGTTTCTCTACTCATAACAGTAGTACCTCGTTTTTCCATTCGCCGGCGCTGGAATACATCTGTGCCTTCTTCTGCTTCCTGTCGGGTGTTAACTTCACCCTGCTCTATGCAGCCGTCATCAAGTTCAAGATCAAGGATCTGTTCAAGAATTCAGAGTTTAAGTTCTATATGCTCCTCGTTACAGTCTTCACGGCTTTCATCATGGTAGAGCTGATAGCGATGCGCAACTACGATGTGGAACATGCCTTCCGCAGCTCCATCTTCCAGGTGGTATCATTCATCACCACCACGGGATTATTTAACGACGATGCTGCTGTGTGGCCTCACGTTACCTGGGTGGTATTGGCAGCCTGCATGTTCTTCGGAGCCTGCTCGGGCAGTACGAGTGGAGGTTTAAAATGTATCCGTGGCGTGATGCTGGTAAGAATGGTGAAGAATGAATTCCGCCAGATTCTGCATCCTAACGCCGTGCTGCCATTGAAGATTGATGGTGTGAACGTACCGATGCAGAAGCGTGTTACGCTGCTTGCCTTCCTCACCACTTATCTCATCATCTGTCTGGTGATATCGTTCACGATGATAGCCATGGGCATCGACAATACCAATGCCATCACCATCACCCTGAGTTGCGTGGGTAATGTGGGACCTACGCTGGGTACGGAAATCGGACCAACCATGTCGTGGAGCGAACTGCCGGATGTGGCAAAATGGTTCTGCTCGCTGATGATGCTCATCGGTCGTCTGGAAATATTCAGTGTGCTGGTTATCTTTACACCAGCATTCTGGAGAGAGAACTAACATACCCAGAGGGGGAGTTAGAAAATAAAAGAGAAGTTGATATTTGAAGTAAGAAATACGCTTACTAGACTAAGTATATTTCGCACAAAAAGCGTTATATATAATAAGGTATAGGTTCAGCAAGAGCCTTACCGGAGAGTAAGAAACCGTACTGAAGAGTACATTTATAAACTAAATATAGGTAAAAATGAAACCATTAAAATTTCAACCGCTATTAAAATCCACCATCTGGGGTGGCAGTAAGATTATCACTTTCAAGCATCTCGACGTAAAGCAAGAGAATGTGGGAGAAAGCTGGGAAATCTCTGGAGTACCAGGAAATGAAAGCATCGTAGCCGATGGCGAGATGCAGGGCAAGAGCCTCAACGAGGTTGTTGCAGAACGGAAGGGAAGCTTCCTCGGAGAAGAGAACTACAAGCGTTTCGGCAATGAGTTTCCACTGCTCATCAAGTTTATCGATGCCAACCGCGACCTCTCTATCCAGGTGCATCCTAATGATGAAATTGCCAAGAAGCAAGGTAAGGAACGCGGCAAGACCGAGATGTGGTATGCGCTGCCATGCGAGCCGGATGCCAAACTCTACAACGGCTTGAAGATGCAGATTACTCCTGAGCAGTACAAGGAGATGGTAGAGAACGATACCATCACCGATGCCCTGGCTCAGTATAACATGAAGGAGGACGACTGCTTCTTTATCCCAGCCGGCAGAATCCATGCCATCGGAACAGGCTGTTTCGTTGTCGAGATTCAACAGACCAGCGATGTTACCTATCGCATCTACGACTTCAAGCGCAAGGACAAGGATGGCAACTATCGCCAGCTCCACACCAAGGAGGCTGCCGAATGCATCGACTACACCGTATTGCCAGACTATCGCCAGCACTACACTCCTGCCAAGAACCAGGGTGTAAGCATGGTGCAGTGCCCTTACTTCACCACAGCCGTTTATGATCTCGACGAGCCAATGACGCTGGATTATTCAGAATTGGACAGCTTCGTGATTCTGATTGGCTTAAAGGGTGAGGCAAAGATTACCGACAACGAGGGTAACGAGATTACGTTCCAGGGCGGCGAGAGCATCGTTGTTCCTGCCAGCACCAAAACATTGAAGATAGAAGGAACCTTGAAGTTCCTGGAGGTTTTTTAAAGGTAAAAAAGTAAAAGGGTAAAAAGGTAAAAAGAGCCTGGCGGGATGTCATCTGCCTGCTTTCTTTTTACCCTTTTACTTTTTTACCTTTTTACCCTTTTACCTTTAAATATCCTTTTTACCTTTCCAAATACTTTTCCACATCCGCCTGAATCTTCTGGAATTCGGGAGAGAACTGGTAGAAGGTGTTCTTCTTCATCATCATCTTCACCTTGCCCAGACTATTCTCATAACATGCCATTTCGGTGCGGGCCTGCTCGGAATGGAGGGCACGGTCGCGGATTTCGTTCTCCCTATCATTGCGCAAAGCATCGCAGACGCTCTGGACGATGGGACTTACTACCAGGTCGAAGAGATGATGACCCTGAATATATAAATAGGTATTGCTCTCGTTTACACCCAGATTATTGAGGTAAAGAGCCATTTCATCCAACTCATCCTTAAACTTCTTGAAGCGGCGCTCCAGCTGGAACAGCTTTGCCCGCACCTTCTTTCCCAAATAATCTATCGCCCATTTAGGATCCTGGATTCGGACAGAAGGCAGCATGATGACCTTATCAAACTCCGCCATATCAAAATGCATCGACATCTTGCGATGACGCACATAGAACAGCATGTGCCATAAGAAGAGGGGCCAGATGGTATGGGAATAGGACTCAAGAAAACGCTCGAAATCGAAGATGCGACGGTCGTTGAGCGTCACCATCACACAGGTTTCGTGCAATCCTCTGGCATAACATTGGAAGTTTTCAATGGCATAGGCATAGGTATGGAAGATGAAAGGATTCTCCAACATCTGCTGGGAAGACTCGGTTGAGCCCTGACGCAGATAATCGTAATCGGCATCTACACAGGCTATCATATCCCTACCTACTCCCTTCAGCATACTGGAGATAGCAGCCTTCTTGCCTCGGTCTAAATGCTGGTTACGGGTAGGAAGCATGATATCAAAATAGCGTTTTTCATTCTCAAACTTTCCCAGTACAGAACGCCAGAAGAAGACATCATCATAGCTCTCGACGTAAGCCACAATCTTGCGCCGAGCCTTCTTCGAGGTCATCCTGTTGGCTGCCTCGAAGAACTGGGAATTGATATTATCAGTTAAACGTTTAGCCATAATACTTCTTTTTCACTTATATCGTGATGTCGCTCACATCCGTCACCCTATCGGTCCATCCATCCATGACCACAGCAGGACTGTGGGTGGTCATGATGATCTGGATATTCGGATTAAGCTGCAGTACCAGACCGATGAGCTGCTTCTGCCATTCGAAATGAAGGCTGATTTCCGGCTCATCCATAAAGAGGACGTATGACTGGTTGTCCTCCACCAGCACGGTGAGGAGGATGGCAAGAATCTGCTTCTCACCAGCCGAAAGTTGATAAGGCAGGAGCTGCTCGCCTATCTGATTGAAGCGAATTTCATTGGCTGTACGGATGATGGTCTTGCCGGTATCCTTGAAAAGATTATCTACCATATCCTGGAACATCTTCTTCGGTTCACTCAGTTTCTGAGCCTTGAAGGCTGCATCCGGTTCGCCACTCTGCAAGACGGCGATGATGCGGTTGCCGATGTTCACCTGGTAATCCAGATACTTGCGCTGCAGCTGGAAGAGCTGCCAGTCGAGTTCGGTAACCAGGGTAAGGTCTATCTTGTTGATCATCTCGGCATTCATCAATGGTCTATCTACCGAGCGGATTACATCATATCTAATCCACTTTGCCTCCTCCGGCTCCACCTTCAGATGCACACCTTTGATCATGTGACTAGGAAATTCACCGCCAGCCGCCAGACCCTTTATCACCTTATTCAATATAGTACTCTTGCCCACGCCGTTTACACCACTCAGGATATTGACACGGCGGTCGAGGTTCCAAAGAATATGTTTGGTACCGCTCCAGAGAGATTCAATCTCTATCTGTTTGATATAATCAGCATATTTCTGCATAAGAATAATCTCCTATCTTTAATAGTCAAGAACGGAAAAAGACTATGGTCTTAACTTCTTAACTCCTTTAAGTTTCAAAAAATATACCGCAAATATAGCAAAATTCCTCGAATTTTTGTACCTTTGCACTCGATTTTATTCAAAATAAAGAAGATTTAAATAGAAATAAGGAAAAATGGATAACAAACGACCTCTTATCGCCCACCTGTGCCTCTTCTGTTCAGGCGCATTCTGGGGACTGATGGCTCCCGTAGGCAAGGATGCCATGCTTCACGGCATCGACGGCATCGACCTGGTGAGCTTCCGTGTTTTGGGTGGTGCTCTCCTCTTTTGGCTCACCTCATTATTCACCAAGAAAGAGCATGTTCCAGTAAAAGACATCTTCAAGTTTGCTGCTGCGGGCCTCTTCGCCCTCGTGTTCAACCAGTGTTCTTACACCATCGGTCTGAACATGACCTCGCCTAGCAACTCCAGCATCATGACCACCTCGATGCCTATCTTCGCCATGGTTCTCTCCTTCCTGATATTGAAGGAGCCTATCACATGGAAGAAGGCACTCGGTGTATTGATGGGATGCGCAGGTGCCGTCATCATCATCATGACGAGTGCCACGGCTGGCAATGCCAAGGTGGGAAACATCTGGGGCGACCTGCTCTGTATGTCGGCGCAGCTTTCCTTCGCCCTCTACCTGTCGCTCTTCAAGAACCTGCTGTCTAAGTATTCGCTCTTCACCATCAACAAGTGGATGTTCCTCTGGGCAACGGTTCTGATATGGCCTTTCACCATCAGCCACGTGATGAGCATCGACTTTGCTCATGTTCCGATGAGCACCTGGTGGGAAACGGGCTACGTGGTTCTCTTCGGCACTTATCTGGGCTACATCTGCATGATGATTGGTCAGAAGACCCTGCGCCCTACCGTGGTGAGTGTATATAACTATGTGCAGCCGCTGGTATCAGTCACCGTAAGTGTCATCGTGGGTCTCGCCGTGTTCAAGGGCATGCAGGCCATCGCCGCCATCCTCGTATTCTCCGGCGTATGGCTCGTGGTAAAGAGCAAGTCGAAGCATGATATCGACCAGCACGACCACAGTCTGGCTTACGAGAAAAGACATGCGTAAATGATTGAATGTCGATTTCTTTATATTTCCCGCTAGGCGTACCGGCGGATTTGCGTACTTGGAAGAAAATATATTTAGCCTTAAGGAAAAATATAATTAGCCTTAAGGGAAAATATAATTAGCCTTAAGGCAAAAAATATAAGAGGATGTGCCATGGACTTATGACACATCCTCTTTTGTTATATAAGGAAGAAGATTAGCAGCCAAAATAAACCATCAGTCCGCCCAATACGATATAAAGCAGGGCGTATGGGATGGCCGAACGGAGAATCTCTCCATCCTTCCCCTCCATATCGCAGGCTGCAGTAGCAATGGCGATACTCTGCGGACTAATCATCTTGCCACCCGTGGCTCCCGTGGTATTGGCAGCAACCAGCCAGTTTTCCTGACCGCCCTCCATACCGAAGAATGTGCTCTGCCCCGTCATACCCAACTGGTTGGCAACATGAGCCTGGAGCTTGGCAAAGAGGATATTCGAAGAGGTATCAGAACCCGTTACGAAGGTTCCGATGGCACCAATCATCGGCGCTACCAGAGGATAGTAATCGCCCGTCACTGCCACCAGTCCGGAGGCGATGGCAGTAATCATTCCCGAATAGTTCATCACACTTGCCAGGGCTATCAGCGAACAGATGGTCACCACCGTCTTACGCAGATTCACCGTGGTACGGGCAAGAATCACCATCAATCTCTTAAGGCTCAATCCCTGAATCAGTCCACCAATCGTAGCACCCAGGAAGAGCATCAGGCCCGCATTGGAAATCCAGCCAAACTTAAAGATGCTATCGAGCACAGGCAGATGAACTGCACTTACCAGATGACTCTTGAGGAAAGCATTGACCGGAGGACAGAGTGCTCCGGAAACCAGGATGAATATCAATATAAAGAGGTAAACGCTCCAAGCCTTCAGACTCTCGGCGAAAGTAAAGGTTTCCTTATCCTGCACCTTGCTCTTTCTGGCAAATACCTTGGCGTATGCGATGATGGCGATAATGGCAGCCAGCGAACCGATGATGGCTGGTGTCTCCGAACCGAGATAATAGCCGCAGACAAACTGCACTACCACGGAAATCACTCCCACCCAGAGGGCGATGATGAGATTCTTGATAAGATTGTGCTTATCGGTAAGCGTCAGGATGATGAAAGGCAGGATGATAAAAAGAGGTGCCAGCTGGATAATGGCGAAAGCCGAAGTCTCGCAAATCTGTGCCGCCGAAGCCGATCCGCTTTCAGCCACCTCGTTACAGAGTGTAGTAACCGGTACACCCACGGCACCAAATCCCGTAGCCACGGTATTACCGATTAAGGAAACCAGAGCCGAGAACATCGGCTTGAAGCCGAGTCCGATGAGGATAGCAGCAGGTATCGCCACCGCCGTTCCGAAGCCCGCCATACCTTCGAGCAGTCCGCCGAATCCCCATACGAGGAGCAGCACGAGCAGCCCCTTATCATCGGTAATCGATGTAAACTGCCTCTTGATCACCTCTATCTGCTTGCTTTCCACGAGGATATTATAGCTGTAGATAGCCATCAGGATGATGATGAGAATCGGGAACACCGCCTTCAGGATGCCTTCCACCACCGCCCATCCCGTCAGGGCGATCACGCTATCCTCCGCATGTTCCGGGGCAATCATGCCTAGCGGCGAAGCAGCGAAGAGAGCGAGCAACACGGTAATTACGAGCGTCAGCAAGGCGCTTTTATGACCTGCCATCTTGAAGCCGAGCATCAGGATGAACAGCAACACGATGGGAATAATAGAAACTACAGATGCCATAAGCCATTCAGTTTTTTAATGTTTTCGATTGCTAAATTTTATGTTTCACTTGCAAAAATACTATTTTTCTTTGAAAAAAGAAAGCATTTTTGAAAAAAATCTTTTTTAAGATGTCCGATTTTTCAATTTCATACGTCTATAGAGTGTAAAGGTTATGAGAACAGAAGAATTCAACCATATCATCCTACCGATGCGCAGCAACTTGAAAGCGTATGCGCTAAGGTTGACTGAGAGTGACGACAATGCCGAAGACCTCGTGCAGGAAGTCATGCTCAGGCTGTGGGACATGCGCCAGAACATCAAGGCAGAAGATAACCTCAAGGCACTAGCCATCACCATCATGCGCAACAAGTTTTATGACCAGTGCAGGCATGAGGAGCGGAACTTCACCACCGACAGGGTTATGGAAGTATCCATAGAAGACCGGCGGGCAGAGCAACGGGGCGAGGTAAACCTCATCAAGCAGATAGTGGCACAGCTTCCGCCCTTGCAGCAGCAGATATTCCGCATGAAGGAGATAGAAGGCTATACTGCCGATGAAATCATGCAGATAACGGGATGTACTGCCGATAATCTCCGAAAGAATCTCTCCAGAGCCCGACTCAAAATCAGAGAGACTTATATGAACATCGTGAAACAGAACAAAATAAAGAAGGAGGAAAAGTTATGAATGATGAAATAAAAAGAATACAGAACTTGCTCGACAAGTATATGGATGGTGCCACATCCAATGAGGAAGAGGCAACGCTCAGAAAATATTTCGAAGAGCATGCCAATGATATTCCTGAAGAATGGGAATCCTATCGCGCCCTTTTCAGCTATATCGGATTCGAACAGATGAATCTTTCTCAAATTCTAAAAGGAGAAGAAGAGAAGGAGGAGGATTTCGAAAAGAAAGATATCGAGAAGGAAGAAATCCCAAAGAAGGAAGCTTCTCGCAGCAGATGGCTCAAATATTTCGGCACTTCTGTGGCAGCCGCCGCTATCATCGCATTCCTGATTGTGGGCATCCAGAAAATAGCCCAGCCTCAGCCTGAATGTTATGCGGTTATCGATGGAAAGGTTTATACCGACCAGGAGTTCGTTCATAACGAAGCCCTGGATGCCCTGGAAGATGTTTCGGCAGATTCCGAAGATCCATTCAGTGCCCTGGATATGATGAAACAATAAATTCATCTTTTAGATGAAACAATCAATCAAACTATAAAGTATAATATATAATAAGGTAGATTAAAAAAGTTCTTTGTGCTTTTGTCAGGGAACTTTTTTTTCGTAAATTTGCGTTCAATTATGCGGCAGTAATAATATACATATTAACATTAGTGTCCAATAAAAATTGGACACGTTAATTAATTAATCAAATAGTCCCTTAAAAAGGGGATAATCGAGTTCTTTGACATCGTTGAAAATAGTCTTATCAAATAGATCTCTTAGGCGGGTTTTGTCCGTCAATGAAATGCTTAGAATCTGCAAAACTTCATATGTCGAGCGTTTCAATTGCATATCATGGTGAACAATAGCCACGAGACAATAAGTGATAATGGCAACACTAATCTGTATGCGTACAGCATTCTCCGTTGTGCCCCAGAATCTCTTTATCTTAAGATGCTGCTTTAGCCATTTGAAAAATAGCTCAACCAACCATCTTTTTTTATATAGATTTGCGACATCCAACGCCGAAAGATGCTTTGCATTCGTCAGAAAAGTAAACTCACGATCATCTTCTTCATCGTAGTATCGAATGAATCTGAATGATTCAGGATACTTCTTTTCGGAAAGATATCCTGTCAGTTTTACTTCTGCATCAGTTAGTACATTCTTTGGCATTCTTCGCTTCCATTTTACCGTTTTGTACTTCAAGTTCGTTTTGGCTCTGACTACATAATAGGAACCTGTAAGATGAATCTTATAAAGTTCCTTGAAAGTATCATAAGCCCTATCGAAAATGTAGTAACTATTTGGTTCATACGGAATTGAAGACATTGCTGTAGAATCATGCTTTGATGCTGTGGTCACAGTATAGAAAGCTGGAACTTGGGCTTCTATGTCATATAAGACATGTGCTTTGACTCCTCCTTTCTTACTTCTGAACTTTGCCCATGGAAAAGTTGCAAGACACAACGGAATAGTTGTCGAATCAAAAGCATACTTCTTTCCTGGTATATTCAAAATGTTGGTTTCTCGCTTTTCGCAAGCTTCCTTCATCATATAGAATGCAAAGTCTTCGAAAATCCTGTAATCACGAGTCTGATTGGCATAAGCAAGAGTTGCCTTTACGATAGTATTACGTCCAAGACCCAAATGATATTGCTTAGCTCGATGAGCTTCCAATGCAACTATCAAGTCACGTAAACTCTCACGATTGCTCAGTTGACCGAACATCATAGCAAGAAGCTGGTTCCAGCAAGTGAAGTGCTTCACGTATCGGTTGCCATCATACTTGCGTACGTAGTTGTTGAACAGAGTTCTATTCAGAAATGCAGTAAGTTGAGCGAAAACATATTTGTCTTGAAACATAGTAGCCAATTCTTTTTGGCTGCAAAATTACAAAATCAAGTCCGTTTCATTGCAAAATACTGCATAAAAGACTATAATTCAACTGTTTCAAAGATCGAATTGCCCTTTTTTATTGGACAGTAGTGACATATTAATACGAGTTAAGAATCCTGTAGTTTTCTACATGCTACGAGGAGGTATTAAAAGGTGCGTTTCGGCAATGCATCTATTGTAGTATATTATTGCTTAATCAAATGAACATTATAAATTTAGGAATTCTTGCTCACATTGATGCAGGAAAAACTTCCGTAACCG
>ERZ1035025.15-NODE-15-length-107172-cov-24.541613_pt1 | contig 107172 bp, 84 predicted proteins | sample MGYA00520619_ERZ1035025 | MGnify/ENA primary metagenome ERZ1035025 (study PRJEB33766, sample SAMN09781742) | gut metagenome | biome: gut microbiome | host: Homo sapiens | place: Madagascar | study: EMG produced TPA metagenomics assembly of the PRJNA485056 data...
ATAACCAGTAAACTTTCCTCATTCTTCTCTCAAACACTTTTTATATGTACTTTCACACGGCGAAAGTGCCACTTCTACCCAGTACTTGTGGGGGTAGTACTCCAGTTTTGCAGCGGTAGTACTCAGCGAAAGTGGCACAAAAGCTGCACACTTTCGTACACACAGCCTCAACAAACTAAATATCAACCGCTTACCATTGCACACTTTTCACCTCTCAAAACTCGCAAAAAACCGGTCAAAGGTTTTCTTTTTCATTTTTCGGGCACTCCTGAGCGGTAAAAATGACAAATATTGTACCTGTGCAAACTGTATGCCACAGATTTTTCAAAGTAAAGGCTTTACCTGTTGAAGAAAATTCTATACCTTTGCACCCATAATACTTTTAATAATCACTTATGAAAGATGTACTGAAGAAAATGTTTGTCGCCATGCTGCTCTGCCTCGTGCAAACAGCCGTTTGTACTGCCGACACGTTCAAGGGAAAGATTGTGAACGCCGAGACGGGCGAGATTCTCATCGGAGCAACGGTGCGCAGCGAGATAAACCCACAGCCGGGTTGGTCGATGCAGAACTCGACGGAGACCGACAGCACGGGCTGCTTCACGCTCGACTCCGAATGGGAGGGACGCATCATGATCACGTTCAGCATGATCGGCTACAAGAACTCGCGCAAGGTGGACTATGCGTACGGATCTGAGGTGAAAGACACCACCGACCTGGGCACCATCAGGCTGCAGCCCACGGCGCTCATGCTGCAGGAGGTGGAGGTGAAGGCGAAGGTGCCGCGCATCACCATGCGTGGCGACACCATCGTGTTCAACCCCGAGGCGTTCAAGCTGAAGGAGGGCGCGCGCCTCGACGAGCTTATCAAGAAGCTGCCGGGCGTGCAGCGACGCGACGGCAAGCTCTTCTGGAATGACAAGCCCATACGCCTGATGATGAACGGCAAGGACATGTTCGGCGGCGACCAAATCTTAGGGCAGTTGCCGGCTGACGTGGCTGACAAGCTGAAGGTGTACGACCGCAAGTCGGAGCTGGCACGCCACACGGGCAACGACGATGGCGATGAGGACCATGTGCTCGACATCCAGGTGAAGCCGGGCTTCCTCGACAAGTGGTACGGCGACATCGAGGCACAGTATCAGACCAAGAAGCGCTACAGCGGGGCTCTCACCGCAAGCCGACTGAGCGACCAAGACCCGCACATGATATACGCCCAGGCTAACAACGCCAACCGCTACGTAGACAAGACGATTGGCTCTTCCATGAACCGCAACATCGACGGCGACGGCAAGAGCCAGTACGGCTCGTACAACTACCAGCACAACTGGCAGACAAAGGGCACGCAGCAATACACAAGCAACCGCTTCAACATAAGTGCCAACATGGGACACAGCGACGGATGGAACAGCGGAAAGGCATCGACCGAGACGTTCTTCCCGAACCAGGAGCACACATTCGGCGTGAAAGACACCTACCGCTACAAGCACAACCTCAAGCCGCAGCTGGAGGCAAAGCTCTTCGCCTACACCGACTCCGCGAACACCATCGACGTGAAGGTGAAAGCCTCATACGAGAAGGCTCGCAAATCGTACGAGGAGAAGTCGGCTTCGTACGGCTACCAGCCCGACCAGTTTGCCTATCACTCGCTGAAGGAGGCGCTCAGCGCAAAGCCCGGCGACGCGCTCTACGACCGACTCATCACACGCGACAGCGAGTACGAGTCGACCGAACTGCAGCAACGCGGACTCAACATCTCGTACATCTGGAAGCACTTCATCGGAAAGAAGGGTTCGTTCATGCTCGGGGGCTACACCAACCTGAGCGGAACGAACGAGGACACGCACACCAACCACGACGTGGAGTATCTGCGCGAACAGCGCAACGAGAAGCTGTGGCAGTTCTACGACCGCGGCGTGCACGAACTGGAGACGCAGTTCGGCGCTTCGTTCGAATACTGGCTTGGCAAGAAGGTGTACTTCAACATATTCGACAACGTGAGATTAAGCCGCACACGCATCGCACGCGACTTCTTCAGCGACACCGACGAGCAGAACGTGGTGGGCGGCACGCCGACAACGGCTGACCCCACGAACTCCATGCGCAACCTCACGCACAAATGGACGAACGAGCTGACCGTGAAGTCGACCATCACGCCGGTGAAGGCACTGATGATAATGCCGAAGTTCAGCTGGAACTACTGTCACGAAAAGACCGACTACCACTACGGACCGCTCGACACCACAGCCGTGCGCACAAGCAACACGTACGAGCCGTCAATCTTCCTGAAGTGGAAGATGAGCCGCGTGCGCAACATGGACCTTGCCTTCGCATACAACACCACCGTGCCCGACCTCGTGAGCACGCTCGGCTACCGCAACACCATCGACCCGCTGCATATATACATGGGCAATCCGCTGCTGCGCAACTCGCACAGTCATACCACTACGTACAACTACCACCGCATGTGGCTGCGCAAGCAAATTGTACTGGGCTTGACCGCTTCGTACAACAAGGACATCAACCCCCAAGCTACGCTCTACAGCTACAACTCGGCTACCGGCGTCTACACGTCGAAACCGATGAACGTGAAGGGCGGCGATATGTGGAAGTTCGCATTCAACTACGACCAGGGCATCGGCTTCTACTTCCGACTGATGAACAAGTTCGCGCTGGAGAATGCGAAGTCGTATGGTTTCCTCACCATCGTCGACAACAACGCTGCCGACGCTCAGCCCGAACTGAACAAGCAGAAGCGACTGGGCATAAACAACGACTTCGAGTTCTCGTACGAGACCGAGAAGCTGCAACTCACACTCTTCGACCGCCTGGAGAGCAACCGCTACCGCTACGACGATGCTTCGTACAACACCACGCCGCTCTTCAACAGCGTGGGCATAAGCGCCAACCTGCACCTCGCTCCGTTCGAGGTGTTCGTGCAGCTGTCGGACGACTATCGTTCGGGCTACGCCACATCGGCGATGAACGGACACAAGCTCAAGTCGATGGCATCCGTCAGCTGGAGCTTCTGCAAGAACAAGTGTATGCTGCGCCTGTTTGCCGACGACATCTTCAACAAGGACATCTGGTACGAAAGCGAATACTCTGCCTTCCAACGCCAGGAGTACTCCACAAACTATATTCACCACTATCTGAACCTGAGCTTCAGATACAGACTCGACGCAAAGGCGAAGAAAGGCAAATCGACAACAATAAGCAGTAGAAGATAAACTGTTAGTACTATAGGAGGGTATGGCATCTTGCCATACCCACGCAACCTGTAGGAGAGTACGGCATCTTGCCATACCCACGCAACCTATAGGAGAGTACGGCATCCTTGCCATACCCACTCAACCTGTAGGAGAGTACGGCGTTCCTCCCACGCACCCCCTGACAACAAAGCATAATGGCAATTCTACTTCCTGAACCTTTTGGACACAGCCGAATATCCGCAGCGCTGGCAGAGCGACTCTACGGCGGTATGACTGGTGAAGCCGTCGTACAGAGCACGTGCTCGTGGCGAGGCGAGAATGTCGGCAAGGCCCTGACGGAACAGATTGCCAAGCGCGATGTCGCCGTTATGGTCGAGACAGCACGGCACAACAGTGCCGTCGACGAGCACACCAATCTGATTGCGCAAGGCGTAGCAGAACACCTCTTGCTCGTCGTAAGTGGCGTGCTGAAGGTCGGGCCACTCGAACATGTTATCGTTCTCGATGTACAGATTGTCGGCAAGTCGCCAGCCGTCGTGACGCTCCGTCCACGGGCGCGGCACATGAAGCGCAAGCAGATCAAGGATTTCGTCGTTCTGCCGGTTGTGTCCGCCCTCGTTCCATAGGCGAAGCACGACGACACAGCCGCGGCGCGCAGCCTCTAACGAGAACGCCATCACCTCGTCGACGTACCCAACAAGGTTCTCCTTAGCGTTGCCCTCGTGCGAGTGGAGCGAAATCTGAATCTTATGAGGCAGAGCATCCAGAAGATCTGCACGTCGCGAGAGCAGAGTGCCATTAGTGGTGATAATGGGTACAAAACCTTTGTGGCGAGCCATCAGCACAAACTGCGGCAGCAGCGGATGGAGGAACGGTTCGCCCATCAGATGAAAATACAGAAACTTCACCTTGCCCTCAAGTTGCGAGGTCAAAGCGTCGAATTCGTCCAACGTCAGCGTATGCTTCGCCCTCTCGGTCTTCGGGCAGAACACACAGCTGAGGTTACACACATTAGTTATTTCGAGATAGCATCTTGTTATCATATCGGTAGTTAGCTACGTTGCATCATCTAAGCATTTCTAAAGTACCGTCACACATTTTCCCTTCGTAATACTTATCAAGAACCTTACGGAACAGCCCTTCGCCCGTAGCTGTCCAAAATAAAGTCATCGACGACCTAAGTTTCATTGCGTCTACTTCTCCAAAGATTTGTCTTGCCGACAAACCGTCCAACAGAAGCAGAGCCTCCGTTATCTCCTGCAATCTGTCTCTGAGCACGTGGTGCAGCCAATAAGCACGAGCCTCATCAGCACCAGCAATACCATAATAGTCAGCATTATAACTGTGCCCCAGCCCCTTCAATTGAGGAAAAACGAACCACATCCAATGGCTCCTTTTTCGCCCGTTTCGAATCTCCTCAAGAGCCGTCTTATATTGTGAATAAGAATTCTGAGCTGCAAGAAATCGCGACAAGTGGTATGTATCCATATCATTCATAATATTAAAAGAGTTGCACCATTATAACGCAGCTCCATATAAAACAATATTATTTCTTCATCAACATTCATATTTTCCATCAAAGTTAGCACAAATTTATAATATACAAACAAGATTAGCCACAAAAGTTGTATGTCTTTTGATTCCTACATCAAACCACAACGAGGTTAAAGTCTATACAAAAATACTTCTTGGTATGATCTCTGGTTCTTCCTCAGGTAATGCTAACACAAATAATAAAAATTTTATTACTTATTCGCCACAAAATTATTAACTTTGCAGCATGTATTATTTTCTGTTTCAAATTTTCACTTTGATTTTGTGGGTTTTGTTGATGTCCGCATTTCTTTATGTAACCTATAAGTTTCTACGTATTTATTATCGTATTCTTAAGGCGTTTTTAAAACGTTTAACCCTTTAAATTGTTCTGGAGGTTTCTCCGGGACTTTTTTTGTATCTGTTGTATATATTTTGATTCCTACATCAAGCCACAACATTCTTACCCTCAGAAGCGACAACATAAGGTAGTGTTTTTACTTGTAAATGACAAATGTAGTACCTCAAAAACTACAAATAAAACACCTCAAAAATTAAAAATGAGAAGATAAAACTACAGATTTCCAGTCATATATCGGACATTAAAGATAAAAATCCATAAGAGAAGAACACTTCTGTTGGCAATATTCATGTTTTAGATTAACTTTGTAAGAAAATGCAAGATGATGGACAAGATAAACACCCAATACAATAAAGCGGTACAACTTATAAAGTCGGCTATACTCCAAAATCAGTTGGAAGCAGCTAAGGCTGTCAACCGACAGATGCTCGCACTATACTATGGTGTGGGCAAGTATGTCTCTGACAATACACGCAAAGAAGTTTGGGGCACTGGAGCCATTGAAACGATTAGTGAACAGCTTAGGAGAGAACTGCCAGGATTGCGAGGTTTTGGCGTGTCTAACATTAAAAACATGCGACAATTTTATGAATCACGGAACGTCGCTGTAAATCGCCAGCCGACGGCTGACGATTTACAACTTACTGAAAAGGAGATAATTTCACCCACTTTGACTCTACTGAATATAAATCGCCAGCCGACGGCTGGCAATTTGGACTGGCACGAATTCTTTTCTCTGAGTTTCACACATCATATGGAAATATTGTCAAAGACAAAGACTCTCGAAGAGCGTGTATTCTACATTCATCAAGCAGCTACTTTGCATTGGGATAAATACACTCTTCGTGACAACCTCAAGGCTGACTTGTTCCACCACCAGTCGCAGATGCCAAGCAATTTTGCCAAGACCATGCTGTCTACACGTCATGCTCTGAAGGCAATATCCATGTTCAAGGACGATTACTTGCTTGACTTCATCAATGTAGAGGAACTTGACGAACGAGATCCACAGGACATTGACGAGCGGATTATAGAAAATTCAATAGTTGCGAATGTTAAGAACTTCATTCTTACGTTCGGCAAGGACTTTACGTTTATGGGTAATCAAGTGCATATAGACAAGTTCGGACATGACCATTGGATTGATCTGCTGTTCTTCAACAGAGAGTTGCAATGTCTTGTAGTGTTTGAACTAAAGAAAGGCGCTTTCAAACCAGCCTATCTTGGTCAGTTGTCTGCCTATATACGCATGCTGAATGATGACGAGCGCAAACCTCATGAGAATCCGACTATAGGAATAGTGCTTTGCCGTGATGCTGATAAGACATACGTTGAATATCTTCTTCAAGACTACACCCAGCCAATGGGTGTTGCAACATACAAGGTGATGCCTGAGAAGCTAAAGAAAATACTTCCTCCAGAAGAAGAATTCAAGAGATTGCTTGACGGAAAAGAATTCGACAAATCCGAAAAATAAGGAGACTATGGGAACTACTCTTTGGTGATAATAAGTAATTTGTCATTAGTATCCAGTTGTGTAAACAGAGTCGTAACACAGTTCAGTTTACACTACCTCAACTCACTTAAACACTAAAAAAGCGTACAACAAAAATCATTATGATTTCAGTTGTACGCCTTTTGGGGGATAAATGTAAAATCAGTATTTAACTAAGGATAGGTGCGTTATGCTTTATAAATTACACATAAATTCAAATTACTGCTAAAAAATAAAGAAACAGCAATAATAATTATGGAGGCTTAGAAAAAATGATTATCTTTGTCCTTGATAATTAAAAATGTCAGTTACATACATTTCATCATATCCACGTTAATTATGTCAAATAATCGCACTTGGCTTGCCTTTGCCAATAGAAAAAGATGTAGACATGCTGATGCAATCCATAGTCTTGGATTCATTAGCTGGAGAATGGGAAGAGCACGTTTTTCTATCGGAGACGTTGTATATCTTTTTATGTCAGATGAGCGTTGTATACGCTTCAAGATGGTTGTAACTGCAGAGAATTGCAAACGTGAAGACCAAGAATTCTGGGTTGAAACGCCACCAAATGATATTACTTACAAACTTGAACTTCTTGAGGAATACGAAGGCACAATGCTTTCTGAGCAAGAATTATCCAAACATGGATTCAATGGAGGCAGATCTCTTGAAGTTCCCTGTTGCAACAATAAAGAACTTATTGGATACATTAAATCAATATTCTAACTATGAAAGGTTATGCATACTCCATAATAAACTTCTTTATGGTCAACAGCAGATCTCAACCGTCTGGTTGCAGTTTATTGCCATAGTAAATACCAAAATGAAGAGCTGATAATATCTACGATATATGGAATACTTGATTGTATCTGCAATGAGCTGGAAACAAAAGATTGTGCCATCTCATCGTTCAATATTGATGCTTTCATTCCAAAGGCTACATTGATGGCAGAATGGACAAAAAAAAGGAATTTGACCGCCCAAGTAGAAAAATTAGTGACAGTAATGAACGATGATTACCTTGATATTTCTGAGATGATGAAACTATGTTCAATAGTCAGACGTAAAACAATGCATGATAGTTATATCGCTCCTGCACTGGCAGATGGCAGTATTGAACGGAAATATCCAGAACAGCCTAATCATCCAAAACAGATGTACCGACTAACGGAGAAGGCAAAGAGTTGGAAGAAGAGTGTGATTGAGTAATATTTATAGCAACAGTCAAGATGAAAGATTATATACAGATTGGAATTGAAAAAGGACTTATTTCTTTTAATGAAGATAAGTCTCGAATAAAATATTGCTACCAAGGCAAAGAGCGAAACTATAACAACCCAGAAGAAAAAGTCCAAGCATTAACTTTTCTTCAGTTGATACTTGACTATAATTATCCAGTGTATCTTATTCGCTTGTTTGTGCCCGTAACGATGGGAAGCGAAGTTAAGGAGGCGGATATTGTTGTCTATGGTGATGAATTGTGCCTCAGGCCTTTAATTCTTGTTGAATGTAAAAAACAGGAAGTTAGTGAGGCAGAGTTTCAACAAGCCATCAATCAAGCATATAGTTATGCATTTGCTTTGCCTGGTGAGGTGAAATATGTTTGGGTAACCTCTGGCATTAAGAATGAGTATTTTGAAGTTGACAAGACTCAAAATACACGTAATCAGCTTCCTGATATACCACAATATGGTGTTCAAGAAATAGCTAACTACAAGTATGTTTATGGTTCAGAACATCTTCCGAAAGAAGACGGGAAGCAGCGTTTCTTTGATTTGTCTGTTATTGATCAAGCTGATTTGACTCGTCGATTTAAACAAGCTCATGAAGCATTATGGGCTGGAGGCCAGTTGAATCCATCTGAAGCTTTTGATGAACTTGATAAGCTCATATTTTGCAAGATCTGGGATGAACGCAAGCCAAGAAAGATGGGTGAACCATACGATTTCCAAATCATAACAATATCAAAGAAAGAAGAAAAGGACGAGCACAAACGCAGGCTTAAAGAAAATGACAATCTGTACAACAGGGTAAAAGCTCTTTATGAAGAAGGACGAAAGCGTGATGCAGAAGTGTTCCGTGACAACATTCGATTAACTCCTGAGAAAATTAGGACCGTTGTGAGCTATCTTGAAAGTGTAAACCTTGGGGAAACAGATCTTGATAGTAAGGGCCGTGCGTTTGAAACTTTTATGGGTTCATTCTTCCGCGGAAATTTCGGGCAATACTTTACACCTCGTGAAATCGTTAAATTTATTGTTGACGTGCTTCCTATTACGCATGATTCAAAAGTATTGGATACATCATGTGGTAGTGGCGGATTCTTGCTCTATGCTCTCAATAAAGTACGAAACGAAGCCACTGATTATTATCCGAATTACAAAAATGATGCAAAACAATATGCCAAGTGGTTCCCATATTGGCATGACTTTGCCGAAAAGAACCTTTATGGAATAGAAATCAATGAGCAGATTTCACGTGCAGCCAAGATGAATATGATTATTCATGATGATGGTCATACAAATGTCATAACATCTGATGGACTAGTCTCTGATGCCGCAATCAAAGAGCGCACAGGCAATAAAGGCTTCGAGTATGGAACATTTGATTTCATCATTACTAATCCACCTTTCGGAAGTAACATTCGGCAGACAGAACAGGCATACCTTAAAACCTATCAGTTAGGCAAAAAGGAAGAAGATTGGCTTGCGGTTAAAGCTAAGGCTGGTGATAATACCCGTGATGGACAACAAAGTGAGGTCCTTTTCATTGAGCAGGATTATTTGTTCCTAAAAGAAGGAGGAATGCTTGCCATTGTATTGCCAGATGGAATTCTCACAAATAGCAGTATGCAGTATGTGCGTACTCAATTGGAAGACTGGTTCCGTATCGTCGCTGTTGTGAGTATGCCACAAACTGCTTTTGCCGCAAATGGAGCAGGAGTAAAAAGTTCTGTTTTATTCCTAAAGAAATGGCCGAAAGATCATACGGAAGAACTTGAAAGCAAGAAGAAATCATTTGAGGCGAAGCTTCTGAAAGATGCTGACTACATTGCGAAAAGAGACCTCTGGGACAGGGAAATTAGGCAGAAGCAGAAAGAAAAGGTTGATTCGCTGAAGTCGCACGATTTAAAGTCAGCAACTGCAATAAAGCAAACTCAAGCTTATAAAGAATGGAACGCTGAGTTATTGGCAGAGTATGCTGCTAAAATAGATGATTTAAAGTCAACGCTTATAGATAACTATCTGGCTCGCAAACAGAAGGAACTCCCTGATTACCCTATCTTCATGGCAATAGCAGAAGATATAGGCTATGATGCAACAGGCAAGAAAACTGCGGTTAATGAGTTGGATATTATTGGTGAAGAATTAAAAAAGTTCATTATTAGTTTGGATAGAATATGAAACTAACAGGTATATTGGATAATTCACTTAATGGTCAATTATGTCTTAGAGGTTTTGCCAATATAAAAGATTTGGCTCGAATCTCAGAAGCAGATTACAGTTACCAAAGAGGACTGCTTGACAGAAGTGACATTAGTGATTTTCTTGAAACCCAAACATATCTCTTTTTCCCCGAAGTCATTTTAAGTTATAAAATAAAATATGCTTTCAAGGAAAAGAAGGGTAATACCGACCCTGAACCAATCGTCTTATTGCAAAAAGCTAAGAATTACAAATGTAACGTTTCTTTTGATAAAACGCTATTAAATGTCAAAGAAATTGGTTTTTCAAAGGATAGTTTAGAGAAGGTAAAGATTGTCGAATTAGACCTTGATGAATCACTAGGGAAGCAATTGCATAGAATTGATGGCAATCATCGGCTTAATGCTGCGGAAAAATCGGAAAATGAGAAAGTAAATAGAATGATTGTTCCATTCTGCATTTTGCTTGGCACAGAGTATTATGATAAAGAAGAGCATAAAATAGAGAATTCTGATGAAAAAGATTTTGATAAGGCAACAAAGGTTTTCTTCCATAATATAAACACAAAAACAATACCTCTTACATCTGAAGAGAACTTACGTGTAATGATTGATGATACAAATAACTTTAGTGAAGACGAACTGGTAGAGATTTTTCAAGGCAAATATCCCATATTTACACGTCAACTGATAGAACTTGTATCACCATCAATTTTTACGAATCTCAGCCATATTATTGAAAATAACTTCAGAACTTTCTACAATTATGTTTTTAAACGAATGCTCGATGATGGATTTGCAGAAGCCAAATGCGTAAAGGCCGTTTCAAATTCTCTTCAGGCTGTAAACACTCTTTATGGAGAGAATACAATATTGCAGTCAAACAGAAGCATTGGTTTACTCATGGCATTCCTTTGGTATCACATTAAAGGAAATGCTAAGTTTAACGGCTTCAAAAATTGGATTCTTAACAATCATATTTTTGAGGTTTCTTATGAAGTTAGTGCTGATAGTCTGATAAGTTTATATGACAAAATAAGTTCTCAAGAGATAAAAGTTTTTGTCGCAATGCCTTATTTCGAAGGGAATTCTGAGATAGTTGCAGACTATAACACAATCTATAATAATAAAATTAATGAAATCTCTAAGAAATATAATATAAACATATCTTTGTTCCCTATTATGTGTGAAAAAGGGGCTACACAAGATCAAATACAAGATATTATAAACAAAATTAAGAAAGCAAAAATAGTCTTTGCCGATATCACAGACAATAATCCGAATGTCCTATATGAAATGGGATGGGCACGTGCATTAGAAGACAAACAAGTGATAATTGTCAGACGTAAAGATAGTCCAGAGCCGAAATCAGACTATAAAAATGACACTTATCATGTGTATGATGATTCTTGTAGAGCAACGTCACTTGCTAAAGTCATAGAGGATAACATCTTGGAAGTGTTAGAAAAGAATTATGGCTTAATCAAAAGATAGATTATCATGTATCAAGTACCCCATTATATTGATAACAACAAAGTCTTCATCGTTCAACGGTCGGAGATTGAAGGAAGGCTAGAACCTGAGTTCTATAGACCTTCTATTGCAGATTTAGAGAAGATCATACGAGGAAAGTCTTCTCATAAACTACGTGACTATGCTCTTTCTGTATCTGGAGGTGCAACACCCAAAAAGACGGAAGGTGACAAATACTATGCGGACAAGGAAACAGGAGTTCCATTTCTAAGAGTACAAAATCTTAATACTGATGGTACATTGTCATTTGATGATTATTTGTACATCAATAAGGAGACGCATAAAGGAATGCTTGCTAGAAGTCAAGTTTCTGAAGGAGATTTGCTTGTTAAAATTACTGGTGTCGGACGAATGGCTATCGCATCTGTTGCACCAGAAGGCTTCATTGGTAACACAAACCAACATATGGTTGTTGTTAAAACGGGTAATAAAGAAATAAGCAAATATCTTGCGAGATATCTAAATTTGGATATAATAGAAAAGATAGCATCGCGTCACTCAACAGGAGGGACCAGACCTGCTTTAGATTATCCTTCAGTTAAAAATCTGCCAATTATTGAAGGCATTGACTTTTCTCCAATTGATAGAGCAATTGAATTAAAGAAACAAAAGGAATCCGAAGCAAAACAGCTTCTGGATAACGTTGACGCATATATTCTCAATGAACTTGGGATAACTCTTCCGGAAATCAAGACAGATTTGAAGAATAGAATATTCAAGGTGAACCGAAGTGATTTGGAAGATAGACTTGATCCAAAATTCAACAAGAATTATTCTTTTATCAAAAGCCTAAAAGGTATATATACATGGGTGACCCTTCGTGATGTTACGTTTAATAATGGACAATACGGGGCGAATGAAAGTGCAGTCGAGTATAAAAAAGGGGATATAAGGTATATAAGAATCACAGATATAGATGAATATGGAAACCTAAAACAGACAGACAAGAAAACTGCATCTAACATCGAAAATGATTATTTGTTGAAACCAAATGATATTCTTTTTGCTAGAAGTGGGTCCGTTGGACGTTGCTATATTCACAAGTTTTTGGAAGAACAAGCAATATTTGCAGGCTATTTAATAAGATATTTTCTTAATGAAAATATAATAGATGCGGATTATTTGTTTTATTATTGCAATAGTAATATTTATAAGTACTGGGTTGATACAATTCAAAGACCTGCGGTACAAGCAAATATTAATGCACAAGAATATCGAAGTATGCCCATTCCTCTTCCACCTATTGTCAAACAAAAGGAGATTGCGAACCACATCTATGCAATGCGCCAGCAAGCAAAACAACTGCAAGAAGAAGGAGAATCTATCCTTGAGAATGCAAAAAAAGAAGTTGAACAAATGATTTTAGTTTAATATATGAAAGGTGACGCTCAACCACTTATAAAGTTCTTTGATGGGGCAGACAAGCGATTTATCATACCCCTTTATCAGCGTAACTATGATTGGAAAGAGGAAAACTGCGAACAGTTGTTCCAAGATTTGATGAAACTGCATGGGAGTAACCGTAAGAGTCACTTCTTTGGCAGTATCGTTTCAAGCATCCAGTCAGGTACGGAGGATAGATTCATTATTGATGGGCAGCAAAGAATCACTACTGTTTCTTTGATACTCATTGCCATGGTCAATGCCCATAAAGAAGGGCTGATAATGGCGAATGATGCAAGACTAGTATCGAAAATCTTCAGGTGTTATCTCGTTGATGAGTTCCAGGACAATGAGCGGAAGGTAAAACTGAAACCAATCAAAAAGGATATGCAGGCTTTTGATGCTTTGTTGTATAAACCAAAAGAACAATACATCAAGGAGTCGAATGTTACCCGCAACTACGACTTCTTCTATGATAAGATTATCCACTGCGGACTAACCATTGAAGAACTGTTTGACAGCATCAAGAAGCTGGAGGTCATCAATATTCGTCTTGATGAAGATGATGACCCGCAGTTAATATTCGAGAGTCTGAACTCTACAGGTCTTGATTTGAGTGAGGCAGACAAGATACGTAATTACTTGCTGATGTCGTTAGATCCAGAAGCTCAGGATGACTTGTATACTCGATATTGGAATCCTATTGAAGAGTACACGAAGTATGATCCGTCTTCTTTTGTACGCGATTACCTGACCATGAAGCAAGGGAAGATAGGTCGTATTGATAAAATCTACTTTATATTCAAAGAGTATGCAGAGACTGCAGACATTGATAGGGCAACACTCTTGGAAGACATGCATCACTATGCTAAGATTTACAGCCAAGTTGACAATGCAGAAGTAGGTACAGCCAAGCTAAATAGAAAGTTGAATCAGCTTCGGACGTTGGATTCTACTATTGCTTATCCTTTCTTTATGGCATTCTTCGACTATGCGACTAAAGTAGGATTAGCAGAAACAGAAATCTACCAAGTTCTTGATGTCATAGAAGCCTACTGGGCTCGCAGAATCATTTGCAATCTTCCATCGAATGCTTTGAATAAGGTTTTTGCCACACTTCACAGAGATGTGTTGAATCACGTCAACAGGTCGAGTGACGAGACTTCACCTTCATATATTGACGTACTGAAATACGTTCTGCTAAAGAAGGGGCGTTCTTCGGTGTTTCCATCAGATGAGGAAGTGAAGAGTGATTTCAAGACACGCCAAGTATATAAGATGCCTGTCAATGCCCGTATGTTTATACTCGAGCGCATGGAGAACCAAGACAATAACGAACGTCATGATGTGGTGAAGGAACTGACCGAGAAGAATATCACGATTGAGCATATCATGCCACAAACATTGTCTGACAAGTGGAAAACCGCATTGGGCGATGATTGGGAAAGAATTCATGAGCAATATCTGCACACAATGGCAAATCTCACGCTCACTGGATATAATTCTCAATACAGCAACCTTACCTTTATTGAGAAAAGAGACATGGAGAAGGGGTTCAAGGATAGTGCATTCCGCCTGAACAACTCTGTGAAATCGTGCGAACAATGGACCGAAACAGAATTGAAAGCACGTCAGAAAGAACTGCAGAATGTGTTTATGCGGCTTTGGCCTATGCCTACAACATCATTTGAACCGTTAAGCCGTGAGGCGGAATCTGCATCACTTGACGATGAGGATTATGAGTTCACAGGCAAGAAGCTTCAAGCGTATATGCTCCATGGGGTTAGATACACGGTAAATACATGGAAGGAAATGCTCATTCAGGTATGTGGACACATTCTTATAGAAAAACGTTCAACTATAGAATGGCTTTGTGCAAATGAAAAGTGCAGCTTCTCAGCGACTCCTGAAGAGTGGAGACGCGAACTTGCACCAGGTATGTACGTATGGACTGACAACAGCACTGCCACTAAGATCAATATACTGCATGGAATGTTCGAAGAATGTAACATTCCAGCATCAGAACTTGTCTTTGAATTCCGTTCAGATCAGGAAGGAGAGGATGAGGAATAATAACATTGAACATATAGTAATATGACTCACGATTTAACGACATCAGCTATAGAACGCCAAAATGTACTAAATAACAATATGGCTATTGCCAGCATACAAAAGGCGTTGGATATAGAAGCTTTCTTGTTCGAGGGCTCCTACTACCTTACGAAGCAAATGGTTGCAGATTTCTATGAGGTAGATACACGAACTATTGAGAATTATCTTGCTTCAAACGAAGAGGAGTTAAAGCATAACGGATACTTTTTATGTAAGGGTAACAAGCTGAGAAACTTGAAGTTACAGTTTGGTTACGAAAAAACTTTCGCGACCAAAATAACACAATTAGGTCTATTTAATTTCCGTGCTTTTCTAAACATAGGAATGTTACTTGCTGAAAGTGATAAAGCTAAGAAGGTCACCTGACTTCGTCATCGTGTCACCCAAAAATCTTCGGCAAAGAGTTTAGCTATTTTCTGATGTCTTGCCATCAGCATTGTTTGGGTGTAAACCTCCTTGTTCAGAGGTAGCTTAATTTGTATTGTCGTGATTGTCTTTGCCAATGCAAGCACCTTGTCCACGCTCATCTTAATCTCTGAGACTTTCAGCATGCGCTCCAGTTCCTTGTATACTTTCAAAGCCACAAAGCAGATACATATATGAGTTTCAATACGTTTGCGTGTAAAGTGAAACATGGGGCGTATCTCTATCTTTGATTTGGCTATACGGAAAGCCCGTTCTACGTGCCAAAGGTTGTGATATGCTGTGTACAAACAGTTCTTGAATCTTCTGCCAGTCAGCATCATTGACATTTACAGACACCTTTAATTTAGTGGGAGCATTCTCCATAACTTTGTCTATGTGCTGATTAATGGTATCTACCTTTTTGCCGGTAGTAGTCACAGCACCGCCTAATTGGGCTTCCGCACGCTGATACTGCTGAATGGCAGATTCCAGTTCAAGTGTGGCATTGATGAAGGTGTTGGTTGCCTTGTCAATGTCCTCACTCAACTGCTTTAATTCTGGAACACGATTTACTGATCCGTCCTCGGCTTGCTGCTCCTCGACCTCGTTTTCAACATCATTCATCATCTTATCGAAATCGGGTAAAAGCTAAAATCTTCTCATCTGCGCATTATCATACGCCAAGAATATCGTTAGGAACACAGATAAAACACCAAACGGAAGCATACACTACTACACACACAATAACTCTGCGCGCGAAAAAATCTGCCATATCTTCCAGAATCGGCGCAACTCCCTGACTTTTAGCGCAATAAAGGCTGGAAGATAAACTTGAGAACGGAATATCTTCCAGCCTATCTTCCAGCCACAATCAAATATCTTCCAGCCACAATCAAATATCTTCCAGCCACAACAAAATATCTTCCAGTCATCTCCAACTTCACGGAAATGCTGAACAAGATACATAAATCCGTAAACAAGATACATAAATCCGTGAACAAAAAAGGCGTACAACCGATTTCTATAAGATTTCAGTTGTACACCTTATTATTTATTCTTATTCAGAAAGTCTGTTCTTAAAAGTCAAGCTTACTTAACCTCCTCGAATATAATTACTATTGAATATCAATACCTTACATGTTATATGGTACAAATATGATTTGTTATAAAGCCAATAATTCAGGCATTGCTACTTAGCGTACCTATATATGCCATCCCAAATGCAGTTTAAGAAATATTATGTATTTTTAAGAGTATGAGTAGTTCTTATCAGATGTTTGCATTGCGTGTACGCTTGTTTGCAGATGGTATGACTTTGTTATCATAAAGCATTGATATACAAAGAACTTCGGTTTGCGTGTCTATTTTTGTCTTTCGTTTTTTACGAAAAAGCAGCGTACCTTTGCAAACAAAAACGAGAAACAGATAGACATGACAAGAAATCGAAACATATTGCTCACGCTAACAACAGAAAGCCCTATGGTGCTTGTGGCATCTATGGTGGCTTTCCGTCTGCATGAAGTTGTTGTCATGCCTATGGAAGTTTCGGTTTTCATATTGGCGGCTATCTATGCTTGCTTAAAGACCTTATCAATTTTTTGTCTGCCAATCATCAAAAAATTCTCCTCAATGATAGAAAACTCGTCTATGCAATTTCAAGCAGCAAGCATTACAACCGCCCCTAATGATGTAGAGATTCAGAAACAAAGAATGGAATTGTTCCATCAAGAATATCAGTACGAGCAGCAACAATATGTGCAGAGAAAAGAAAATGCAGACGAAGCCAAACTCCAAGCCGTGTTGAAATACACAAAAGACACATTTAAGAACCTTGATTTTGATGAAGCCGAGATATTCCAACTTTGCGGGTGTGTCCGTTATTTTGTTACCAACAAGCAGTCTCTCACTCATACAGACATTCGTATCAAAAGGCGAGCATCTGTCACTCAGATAGCATTGAAGAACTTTGCTTGGAACATAGCCTTTCAGTATAACATTGGAGGTGATGCAACGGCTCTATTTGTGATGCACACATTCAACGAATGGTTTGCAAACTCCACGCTTGAAACAATCAGAAAGAATCTGCGCACCACAACAGGTAGGCATAAGATTGAAATTAACGAGAAAATTGCAAATTAGGAATCTCATGACTTACGATGATGTACCGTTACTTCTTACAGTTATTATGTGTAATTTGTCCATATAAGCCCTATAATCTTCCGAATTTAGAAGAAAAATTCTTTTCTCTCGAATAAAAGCCGTACCTTTGCCATAAATTGTCAAGACAATAATAAGAATATGTTGTTTACAGAAAAAATTAAAGACTTACGGTTGCATAGCCAGCTACCTCAAAGGAAATTGGCGGCAGCTTTAGATATAGATACAGCCACCTATTGTAAAATAGAAAAAGGAGAGCGAAAGGCTCGGAAAGAGCAAGTTGAATTATTAGCTTCAGTATTTGAAGTCGACGAGAAAGAATTACTGGCATTGTGGTTAGCAGATAAAGTTACAGATATAGTTTCTGACAATGGCCAAATTGCTCGTAATGCACTCTCTTTGGCAGTGGAAAATTTAGAATACAAAGAACAAAATGATAAAGTCAAAAGCATATAAACTTCCAGAAGAAATAGAAGAGGCTATTGTTGCCGAAAGTCGTTCTTCATATGGTCTACATACATACGTCAGCTTGTTTAGCAGTGCTGGCGTGGGATGCTATGGCTTTAAGGAAGAGGGCTTTTACTGTGTTGCAACTGTAGAATTACTTGAAAAGCGTCTTAAAATACAATCTTATAACAATAAGTGTGTATATAAGAGTGGGTATATTTGTGGAGATATGACAACACAGGAGACAAAAGATAGGGTCTTCGCTGAATTGGAAATGTGGAAAAAGGGATTCCATGTTACCGATTTAGATGTACTTATTGCTACTCCTCCCTGTCAAGGTATGTCTGTTGCTAATCATAAGAAAAAGAAAGATGAGATAATAAGAAATTCCTTAGTTGTCGAGTCTATAAAAATGGTTCATCAGATAAAGCCTAAATTCTTTATCTTTGAGAATGTGCGAGCATTTTTGACATCTGTGTGCACTGATGTTGATGGCAATGCAAAAAGCATAAAAGAAGCGATAGAAATGAACCTTGGTGGATTATACAATATCCTGTATAAAGTTGTAAACTTTAAGGATTATGGAAATCCATCAAGCCGTACTCGTACACTTGTAATTGGAGTAAGAAAGGACATTAAGGAGATAACTCCATGTGATGTTTTCCCTGACAAGCAACCTGAGAGAACACTTAGACAAGTGATTGGGCATCTACCATCTTTGAAGAAAATGGGAGAAATTTCAGAGAATGACATATATCATAATTTCAGAAAATACAATCCGAAAATGGAAGCGTGGATTTCTGAGATTAAAGAGGGACAATCAGCGTTTGACAATACAGACATTAACCGTATTCCGCATACGGTTAAAAATGGAGTTGTTGTATATAACGCTCAAAAGAATGGCGACAAGTACACTCGCCAATATTGGGATAAGGTTGCCCCATGCATACATACGCGAAATGACATCATGGCAAGTCAAAATACTGTTCATCCTGTAGATAATAGGGTGTTTAGCATTAGAGAAGTTATGCTTATGATGTCAGTGCCAGAGTCGTTCAATTGGTCTGATATTCCATTTGAGAAACTCAATGCTTTAGCACCTAAAGAGAAAGAAGCATTCCTTAAAAAAGAGGAAATGAATATTCGCCAAACTTTGGGCGAAGCTGTGCCTACTATCATTTTCAGACAGATAGCCAATAAAATACGTAGAGTCTTGTGCAAGCCAACCCTGACTGAGCAAGATGCGAAAGGCATAATCGAACGAAGAAAACTTACAGACATTGAAAGTTTGCTAAGATTTATCAGAACAAACAATTCATACAAGTTTGCGGAGCTATCAAAAATAGCGGAGTTGGCAAATGCCCAAAGAGAAAACAATGCTGCGTACTATACAAGGCAAGATACCTGTTTCACTATTGTAAGCAAACTTCCAGAAGCAAAAGAGTATACTACTCTTGACATATTGGAACCATCAGTAGGCGTGGGAAATTTTCTCCCAACGTTGATACAAAAGTACGCAGATGTACCAATTGTTAATATTGATGTCGTGGATATTGATGAAAACAGCATTGCTATACTACAAGCTCTTGTTGAAAAAATCAATATTCCACAAAATATACATATCAGATACATTGTGGCTGATTCACTACTATATAGTTTTGAGAAAAAATATGACATAGTGATTGGAAATCCGCCATATATGAAAATAACAAAAGACAAGAAACTTCTTGCTTTGTATAAGGAACAAGCTCAGAATAAAGACACAAATAATATTTTTGCATTCTTCATTGAAAAAATGATGAGTGTTGGAAATGTTGTGTCTCTAATCGTACCAAAAAGTTTGATAAATGCGCCAGAGTTCAATCAGACAAGGACTATAATGAAAGAAAAGCGTATAACTAATATTGTTGACTTTGGCGAGAAAGGTTTTAAGGGAGTAAAAATAGAAACCATAAGTTTTGTACTTGACACTCGAAAAGCTCCAGACATGACAACCATAGAGTCGTATATAACGGAAGATGTTAGATGCTGCCCACAAGAGTACATTACTGATGACAAGTTCCCATATTGGCTCATTTATAGAGATTCTTCTTTCGATAAAATAGCCGACGAGATGAACTTTAATGTATTTAAGGCATACAGAGACCGAGTTATAACAAAAGCTCGTACAAAAGCGAGTGGACGCATTCGGGTTCTGAAATCACGCAATATCGGGAATAATAAAATCGTTAATATTGCAGACTATGACAGTTATATTGATGATTTGGATGGTCTTGATGTAGCAAAGTATATGAACCAAGATTGTATTCTGCTTCCGAACTTGACTTACAATCCAAGGGCTTGCTTTATGCCAAGCAATTGTATTGCAGATGGTTCGGTGGCAATACTTACAACAATAGACCCATCTGTAAACATAACAGAGGCCGATTTGGCTTTTTACGCAACAGATGAATTTTCTAAATTCTATTCTGTTGCCAGAAATCGTGGCACTCGTTCTTTGAATATAGACAATAATTCTGTTTTCTTTTTTGGAACATTAAAACAGCATAGCATATGAGAATAGAAAATATACAAGAGCATCTTGACAAATACAACGACTATGACATCAGAAAGAACCATAACTGTCGATTCGTTGACCAAAAATGCACACCAGATATAGTTTGCTTCATTGCCGACTGTATTCTGAACACAGAATGTGCAACAAAGGCATTCACTGTAAGTGATTTGTGGAAAACACCATTCTTCATTGAGAATACAAGAATTGTGTTTCATAAGCCGTATGCGGACAACGAGTCTGCTCACAATGAATATGACAAGGTTTTGGCTCAGCCATTGAAACTTTTGGCTTATGCCCATGTACTTGAACTTGACGATTCACAACGTCCTATGGTCTTCGGTGTGAATAACATGGAAATGTTGGAATACATTGCTTCTCGTGAAAGGAATGCATTCAACTTTCTACAAGTGTTCTTTCACAAAGTAGTTTCAGCAAGCGGCATAGAACGTTTCTTCAGAGAATACAAAGAGAGTTGTACTGATGCCACAAAAGGTGAAATTAGAGCTGCCAAAAATACGTTGTATGACAAGTATCATCGATTCATTAGTGCAAACACTCCTACGAAGTCAAAACTTGACACGACCAGAATGCTTCACAAAGTGCTGAATGTGTTTGCATATTCAGAAATGATGCCTGGTAGCAATTGCAAACTGCAAGATTGGGGAGATTTGATGTATAACAAGGTGAATTGGCGTGATGAATATACCGGGAAGGAGAAAACCCAAACACGAAATGAAGCCAAGGCACATGAAACTGATGATATAAATGTAAACTTCTACATAGATTATCAGGTTAATAAAGCGATTAAGAATGTCAAGCGTCAGCAAGGAGATGTAAGTGAAGTTCATGACGAATTAGCTACTGGCATAGCAACAGAGGTTCACCATATATTCCCTAAATCACAGTTCCCGATGATTGCCTCATATTACGAGAATTTGATATTGCTGACAAGTAGCCAACACAGGCAAAAAGCGCATCCAAAAGGCAATACACAGGTAGTGGATAAAGACTATCAGCTTACTTGTCTTATGGCAAAATCACAAACGATAGAAGTCTCGCTTAATGAGGGGGACAACTTCTATCGCAAGGAATCGTTTGTCTATGTGGTAAACACAGGATTGGACGAACATATTGAAGATACTATGTCATTTATGGATATACGAAAATTCCTTGTGGCAAAGTATTTGGAATTTTAACAATTAAATTTTACATTGCTGCCATTTATCAGACAAAATAATGATAGACACTCTACTTCCTACAAAACTGGCGAAAGATAATGCGTCGTATACAACAGTGAAAGATTTAGATGATGTACTTAAATGTGCAGATTCTAAAAATATACGAAACATAGCTCTTACTGGACCTTTTGGCTCTGGTAAGAGTTCTGTTCTTATGACTTTAATGGAAGACTTCAAAGATGAACATCGAGTCTATTTACCTATATCATTAGCAACTCTTCAAACGAATGAGGAGGAAGATGGCAACGAACACTCAAATAACGAAAAAGAAAACAATCAACGTGTTGAAAATCTTAATCGTAAGATTGAATATAGTATTTTACAGCAGTTGATTTACAGGGAAGAAACAAAAACTGTACCGAACTCACGTTTCCGCAGAATAGTTCATTTTTCAAATAAGGAACTACGTGATTATGCAATAGGTGCTGTTATAACTATCATTGCATTCCTTATCGTTTTTGAACCATCTTGTGCGAAAGTAGAAACTTTGTACAATTTATTTAACCTTGGATATGTTTGGAATACCATATTTGATGTCCTTGGAGCATGTTGGTTACTTTATGCTATTTATGTTGTGTTTCGCTATATATTAAAATCTTATAGTAACTCTAAACTAAACAAATTGAATTTGAAAGATGGAGAAATTGAGGTCGTAGAGGACAATTCTATCTTCAATAAGCACCTTGACGAAATACTCTATTTCTTTCAGGTAACGGATTACAATGTTGTTATCATTGAAGATTTAGATAGATTCGGAACATCGGATATATTCTTAAAATTACGAGAATTAAACCAACTTATAAATGAATCCAAAATAGTAAATCGACATATAACTTTTGTGTATGCAATCAAAGATGATGTATTCAGGGATGAAGAGCGCACGAAGTTTTTTGACTATATTACAACAGTAATACCAGTTATCAACCCGTCAAATTCCAAAGACAAACTCAAATGTGCACTTAAAGCAAAAGGATTTAATGAAAACGATATTGCAGACGATGAATTGTCTGAAATGGCATTCTTTATACAAGATATGCGTATTTTGACTAATATCGTAAATGAATACAAACAGTATCGAGATAAATTATGCAGAAATAACCAGCAGCTTAATTGCACAAAAATGTTGGCTATGATTGTATATAAAAACTATTATCCTCAAGATTTTGCCAAACTACATCGAAGAGAAGGTAAGGTTTATAAATGTATAAGCATGAAACGCGCATTTGTATCTAACGCTATGCAGAATATTATTGAACAAGAAAGGGGACTAAAAGAAGAAGAGGAATTATATATTTCTACAAAACATTTAAGCATTGTAGAACTACGTTTGTTATTTTTGTATAACATACGTAAGAACGTCAATGAAAATATGCGTACAATACTTGTTGACGATTCTTACCATTCGTTTGATGCGATTGCAAATGACGATGAGAAATTTCAACATCTACTAACATGTGATAATATTACTTATCAATATTATCATTACAATTCAATGTATACAAACCATAGTAGCATCAATATGGCTACTATTGATAAAAATGTAAATTATTCAAGGCGTGCTAATGTATTAAAAAAGGGCACTAATGATTTTTTACGTAGAAAGAATATGCTTAGAGAACAGAAACTATCTGTTAAATCTTTACGGCTAAGTGATTTGTTAAGTTACTATGGTTGTGGGCAATTGGACTTGTATAAAAACATCGACTTATCGCCAATGCAGGATGTGTTTTTAAGACGTGGTCTAATTGACGAGGAATATTATGATTATATTTCTTATTTCTATGAGGGAATGGTGTCTTTAGCAGATAGAGAATTATTATTGTCTATAAAGCGTCAAATATCTCAACCATTCGATTCACATATAGACAAAATTGCTAATTTCGTAAAAGAGTTGAAACCATATATGTTTGAAAGCGATGCCATTTTGAACATTGAACTTTTGGACTATTTTGCCATCAACAAACAAGATGATTGGTTTGAGTTATTCATGAAAAGATTAGAAAGAGACGGTATTCAAACTTCTTTTTTGGCGCAGTACTATAATTATGGCCATCAACAAGCAACTGTGTTCCATCATTATATTAACTGGAATACGGAAAGTTCTTGGAATAACATTATTAAATCAGGAAATGAGGAAGAAAAATTATCTCTAATTGAAGCATTTTTGAAGTTCAGTGAAAAATTGAACGACATCCAACAATATTGGCTCAATAATAATTATGATTTTATAGCAAGTCATGTAGATGGAATAGGTTTACAACGTTGTATAGAACTTGTAAAATCATGCCATTTTGAAAAATTGTCAGATGAGAGCGTTGAGCTTCTTAGATATGTTGTTAAGCATGATAGTTATATACTGACAGCCCATAATATTGTTTGCATTATAAAAAATATATACTCCAATAATATTGTTAGTGAGAACAATCTCAACTATACATGTGTTACAGAAACAGGAAACGATGACTTTATTTTCTTTATCTCAGAAAATATCAAAAAAGCACTGACGTGTTTTAATGATGCGAATAAGAATGAAAGTACTCAAAGTATTCTTTACTTGCTTAATAATGAAAAACTTGAAAAAGAAGACAAAGAATACTATTTAATGGGACAACATAATGCTATAGAAAATTTTACTAATATCAAAGAAGATGTGTACGATATTGCGTTGAAATGCAATATTTTGATTCCAACATGGGAAAATATTTCATGTTATTATACCTCTACACAGAAGCTAACAAATGAACTTACAGCTTATATTGAGCATAACAAGAACAAACTTATTGAGCATGTATTCCCTAATGACGATGCAAATGTCGGTAATTTATTTATTGCTTTATTCGCTCATAGTACTTTGTCAATAGAATGTTATTCTGATTTATTGTCTTCTTTTGAACGAGTTTTTGGAAAATGTGACGAGTTGAAAAACTTGGAGAAACAAAGGCTGATAATACTAATAAATAGAGGTAAAATACCCTTTAATGAGAATACTTTATCTATCATGAACGAAACAGAAGTATTAGCCGAGTTCATTCTTAAAGAACCTATGAAATTTATGAATAATCTCGACTTGTCATATAATTTATCCAACGAATGTGTAGAGAAAATATTATCATCATCAAATTTCTCCTTGCCAGAGAAACGAAAAATAATAAACATTGTTCCGAGAGAAACAATAATAGCATTAAAGAATATTTATGAAGTTATAATAGATGCTATTTTAGAATCTACCGATATCAAATTACATGATGAGATATTATTTCATTTGCTTGCTTCAAACGTAAAATTAGTAAAGAAAGTCAGATTGGCAACACTTATGATTTCAGAACATAGTACAGATTTTGACTATATCAGAAAAATTTTAGGTACTATAGATGAGACATATGTCGAAATATGTAATTCAAGTAAACGTGCAACAATCAAGGTTTCACCATATAATAAAAATATGCTTGAAATGTTGAAACAAATAGGATATATTTCTTCATATAAAGAAACGAAAGATGGCAATGGCTACCGCATCTACCATAAACAAAAATCTTGATTAGATACCCAAGACCACAAACCTACGGAGAGTTTGTGGCCTTGGATGTTTCTACTTGAATATCAGATACAAGGTGATTACACCATAAACCGCTATTTGTACTATGCACCATACCTTTAACCAAAAGTCAGATAGCCACACGCCTTCTCCTTGTTTACAAACTTCGCAAATACGCTGCTCATGAGCCTTTATCATGGCTAATTGTTCAGCAACGTGTTTTTTCAAAAGTTCAGTTTCTTCTTGGATGTAGCCATTCTTCACAAGGCGAAATTGGTCAAGGTCTGCTTGCTTGACCGATAATTCTATTGGCTGCGAAGTGATGTTCTTTAGTTGCTCTACAACAGATAACAAACATCTGTTCAACTGAGTGGTTACTTCTATGAGTTTGGCTATTTTGTCTATCTCGATGTTCTGCGTTTCTGTATTGTCAACACTCTGCAACAGAGTGGAAATGTCAACTTTGTCATTCTTTGATGTTCTCATATCGAAATTTGTTTTAGTCGTTCATCGTCTGTTTCCTCTTTTGATAGCAGGACGGCACATTTGATTTGCCATTCTTGCGCATCGTCTTGCCCACTCCATGTCATCTTCGTCCTTATCTCTTCCCCAACCATCGGGAGTACTACCACCACCGCCAGAAGACTCTGACATTTGTGTAGCTGCATCAAGATAGCCAGCAAAAAGAAGAATGGCGGTTTGCTGTAAATCATTGATAGTGACGAATACGTTATTCTCAGGCAAAGACACATTTTGCATCAGAATATCGTTTGCATTCGATGGAATATCTATCTCGTAGTCACAATAATTGCAATAAATAGAACAGTGTACCAATGGTTTAGGTTGGTACTCGTTGCAGTTTCTGCACCTTGCATTATTTGCAGTTTGCAGTTCTGCGGATATATTCTTTACATGATTTTCCATGTCTGCATTGTTTTGTCTAAGAACGTCTTTATGCAGTTCCTCCCAAGTCGCTTCTATCTTCGATGGCATAAGGTTTCTGCCTTTACCAAGAGACGAAGACTTATAAGTGGAGTTGCCCCTCTTTATGGAATACCCACGGACAACATCTTGAGAGTCTTTTTGCAACATCACATCATAGCCGCATTGTTTAAGTCGCTTCACATAATCACTCCAATCGAACCTATCCATAACACGGAGAGCATTCATACAAGCATTCGTTATCTCTTGTTTGTTTCGCATTGAAATGTCGGATGCCTGTACCCAGCCTCTACGTTTTGTGATATTATTTGCAGCAGCCATTGCTCTTATGTGGATATTGTGGTCATTGTTGATATTGCCGCCATTGTCTATACGGTTGGCATCAATGTGAAGATGCAAAATGCCACTTTTGCTGTCACGATGAAGTGACACCACATATTGACTGTTGCAAAGATTGGTGTGTCTGTCTTTTGCTCGTTTGGTTCCTTTCGTCAAATCAATGGAGTCAAACTCACGAATGAAATCGTCTGCAAGTTTTTCCCAATCATCATTAGTCCAGCCTTTGGTTTCTTCGGCTGTTGGCGATACCTCTATTCTAATCATGTTGTTCTTGATTGCCTTTGGATGCTCACCCAAAAACTTTGCTTGATGCAATAACATCCTCGACCATAAAGACTCCGCAGCTACATTGTCTGGTAGCAGGTGCAACTTGATAATGTCTGCCTTGTCTTTGTTTACTACATATCGCATGGAGTTTGCACCATGTGATATTGCTCTTGCCTTTGCTATCATACCATTTTCTTTTATAATGTCAGATAATCTTTGATGTCGCCCCAACGAGTTATAAGTGGAATAGCCGCTTTCATCCATTCTTCAACAAACTTGGTGTTGTGGAAATATAGACCTCGCTTGTCGCTCTGTATACTCTTGACTGCGCTGACAATTCTAATCAAGTCGCCACGTGCATCAGCCAAACTACACAACGCTTCAATCTCTCGGTCTGTCAGTCTTTGTTTGGGGTGTTGTCCCAATACACACTTGCGCACATAGTTACTGACGGTCAAACCACAGGTATTGGCAAGTTCTGCCACTCTGTTGTATTCGTCTGCTGTAACTCTGACCTCCAAACGTTCCGTGCGCTTGGGAGTTGTAACATTCTTCATTGTTGCCATAATATGGTGTTTATAATTGTTGATATTAGGGAATAGAAAAGGTATCGGTGCGAGCTTGCGAGTGCTGCAAGAAGCCACTGCCGTATGAATAAGCCTCGCTGATTTGTACGACATTGGCATTTCTTGCAACGATACCAATAAACCATCTGACACAACACCATCCTTTTCTTCCCTTTATTCGTTATCGTTTCAAGTCACATTATTGCATAGTCTTACTTTCAGCGTTGTAAAAACCGACCAACTCCAGTTGCAATCGTTCAATCAATGTACCGATGCAAGGATTGCGCTTTATCATTCGCTGAAGTGCCATTACTGGTGTTTCTGTCATGAGCAGGAAATCGGCAATATCCAATCCGCTTTTTCGTTGTTCTTCGGTAGCCACGAGTTCCAAGTGTTCACTTATAATGACCTTGCTACATACATTAGAAAGCATAGGAATTTTAGTTTTCCATGCCTCAAATGCTCCCAAATCAGGACACAACATAGCGGAGCGGTTCTTCAATACTTGTATGCTTTCTTCCTTGAAACAACCATGTATGCCACCTGTTGCCAACCATATAAAATCGGGCATAAAGTGAGATGCTATCAAAGCAGACTTTTCGCTCTCTACTATTGCTACTGGTTTGGATGGGTATTGCGGTAAAAGATGCTCACCAAACAAGCACTGCTTCATGTTGAAGTTTCCCAAGTGGAGTTCACTATGCACCCAACTTACATAACTATGAGGTTCTTTCACTCTATGACCATCAGACGAATTGTAGAGCATTATCTTACCAGACCTCACCCGACCGTGCCAGTCTATTTGCCAGTAAACAGTAGCACCGCCCCACTTTTTTGATGTGCCAACCTTGTATAGTCGGAGTAAACGATCAGTTTCCTCTTTACCGATGATGCCAGTCAAGAAAACAAACAGAGGGTTTATGCTATAATTGGATAGAGTACGTTCCATCAACTCATTATCAATATAAGATGTTGGTTGTTCTTGTTGCACAACCTTTGCAGTATGACTTTTCCAGTCTACGCTATCAATAGACATCAGATTGTCCTTGAAGTAGTCAGATGGCTTGTAATGATATTGGCATGAATGTTCATGGTCACATCTACCCACATAGTCGGGAAGGTTTATCTTGCCTTCCGTGTCAATGTACCTGACAAAGCAACGTTTCTTACCGCAATTAGGGCAGATGGTCTTGTTGCCACGCTTGTATCTTTGAAGCACAAATCTGTATTCAGCCATAATAGTTGCTTTTTATGAAACAGAGAAAAGGAACTGCAAACTGCAATAACTGCAAGGTGCAAAACAATGGGTATTATTGCAGTTTCTCGTATTCTCCTCGTTTTACTTTCTTGATTATCTTGTCGGTTACAAGACCGACTAAGGCATACATGACCGACCTTTCCGACAAGCCGACTTCTTTTCCTGCTTGAATGGCATCTGCCGTTGTAAATGTCTTGCCCACATTGTTGAGAAATTCTTTCTTCTGTGGTTCTATTCCATCCAACACCATGAACTTTTGAATGGCTGTATAACAGTTCTCAAAATAATCACTCAACCGAATAGCAGCTTTGGTGGAGTCAACATCCACATAGTCCTTATGCACCTCGCCACAAGCCCATCGCAAGATTTGGATAGTCAATGCAAGCCGTGCTGCCAACATTGGTGTCTTCATAATGCGACTATCTACCAATGCGTCATCCTTTATCTTGTTGACAACTCCGATTGCAGCATTGCGCCATGCCGTAAAGTATTTACTGGCATCTTTTGAGAATTTCAATACATTCTGTACAGCATTATCATCTTCATCTATAGAATAGGGTAAAGCCAAAATCTTGTCTATGACACTCTTCCACATTGCTGCATATTTGTCAAAAGTGGAAGAACTTGACGGTTCATCATCCGCCCAATCTGATATCTTTTGCGAAGTAGGATATACAAACAAAAAGCGGTCTAAGAAACCATTGGCTTTATAGCCTTTGTCTATCAGTTCGTGCATTCGTATGGTCTGCATCGTGCCTACAATGTTTATAAACGGATTTTCGATGTGAATGGGAACAGGCATACTGCAACGTGACACATCCAATGCCTTACCACTGAATGCTGTCAAGAGTTGTTCTATCAACTGTCCTTTGCTGTATTGGTTTACGGCATTGAACATCCCCATAATTTCATCCACATACAATACTACTCCACGTTTGTTGTCATCATGCGCACGAATCAAGGCTTCTGGTGTGAAGTCGGATATAATGGTTCTACGCAATATCGGCTTGGGTGGAAGTGTTACACTATCTTCCTTCTTACCTCGTTGTCGTTCCAGAGCCTCATTGTAGTGCTCCATTTCTTCCTTGAACTTACGGATAGTCTTTGCATCGTGCTTGCGGATTGGGCGAAAGGCAAAGTCAAGAGGCGGAGTCTTGCCCATGCCTGGTCTCCCAACCAATATCATATACATGGCTGCATTGCTTATCCAACCGCCACGAATGCAAATATTCACAGCATTGCCAATAGCCGTTGAAGCGGCAACCAACAATGAGGCAAGGGTATATTCTATTGAGTAGTTTTCTTGACGAGCCAATGCGAGAACCATATCCTGTAACTTTGCAGGAAGTGCATCCAGTGGTATCTTGTTCTCATAGACACCTTCAAACTCCATTCTTAAACTGTTGCATAATTCAAGTGCATCCATTAGAATCTGTGGTTACGTTTTGATTTGAGGAACAGGGTCGCTTCCGCCTCCAATTCCTTTTGCGACTTTATCTTGCCATCATGTAGCCATGTATCAATCTCTGATTTGAGAAACATGATGCGTTTACCTCGTTTGTGAAAAGGTATCTGGTGGCAACTCGTCCAACCATAAACAGTTTGCTCGGCAGGATGGTTTGGAAGATACTCACACAGCTCTTTCAAGTTCATCCACTGATCCGTCTGCGGTTGTACGCTTTGGTTATTGATGCTGTCAACCTTTGATGTAAGCTCATTCAACTTATCCATCATCCATGTCATTGCCTTGGGCAAATCCTCAAATGTAATGTTCTTTTCTGTCATATCGTTCGTTGATTTTATTGTTCGATTTGAGTGCAAAATAACATGGATTTTGAATGCTGATTTTATGCTGACAAACATCACATAAACAATCATTATAGAAACATAGTTGTCATATACAAAAGTTATTGATAATCAATATAGATAATGATAACTATCATTATCATTTTGTTTCGGTTATGCAGTATGTCATAGGTATATCATAAGGCAATCATAAGAGATAGTCGTATTGTGTTCTTATTGGTCTTCGGGTATATATGGGGTGACTTCAAATCACTCCATAGCAGAAACAAAGTACAAAGGGTATGACTTATAATCACATACTTGTGGCGACATCAGCCAATGGTTATAAGGGAGTCGTTTCAACCGTACCCCTTATAAGTAATCCATAGTTCTTTGGAAATGGGTTCGGTTGAACCGACCCCATACAGAAAAAGCCACCCACAATAATGCGTGTGGATGGCTATATATAATAAGGTATAGGTTCTGTCTATTCGGCTGTTTGATTTGTATCAGTAGGGGGCAAGTCCAAAGTTATTCTCTTTGTAGCATTCTCTTTCTTTGCATCAACAACCTTTGCGTAAATTTGAGTTGTGCGAACATTGGTATGCCCAAGCATTTTGCTTACGGTATAGATGTCTGTACCGCCCGCCAACTGGAGCGTTGCATACGAGTGTCTGAAGCAATGGAAAGAGATATGCTTCTTTATTCCTGCTGCTTCAACCCATCTTTTGATAGGACGATTTATCCAAGATGGAGATGGCAACCCAGCAAACACAAGTAAGTCTCCGTCTTGTCTTTCTCCGCAAAGTTGAAAGGCTTGTTCTGAGATTGGCATATACTCAACACCCTTTGTTTTCTGTTGGGTGAAGTTCAAGCGATAATTGCCATTGAACATTTCCACTTCCGACCACTTCAATTTCTGAATATCGCAATGTCGAATGCCTGTGAGAGCAGAGAATAAAGCTGCACGTTTCAACAATGGGTCGCATGGAGTTTGCGCCAAGCGGTTCAGTTCTTCTACAGTCAAGTATTCTCTGCGGCTTTCCTGTTCTTGTATGCCTTTTACCTTTGCCGATATGTCAATGGTGAGATAGCCATCAACAAAAGCCTGTTTCAACCCTGCCTTGAAAATGGCAAAATATGTGGAAGCGGTGTTTTGCGAAATGGTGCCAGACTTATTGCCTCCTTGTGGAGCAGTCATCAGAAAACGACGGAACGATTCTACCAACTTCATGTCTATATCAGCAAACATGATAGTGTCGCCTTTAGCAAATATCTTCAACAACTCGCCAACACGTTTCCAGTTGACGATAATCGAGTCTGAACTATTGGCATGACGAGTGTCGGCTACATGGGCAAAGTATTCAATGAAGTTACAGCGTGAGCGTTCTAACTGCTCAGCCTGTTCTGTCTCCTCTGCCGAATAGAGAGAAGCATTGTCGTATTCCTTTTGTCGCATATTCCTTACCTTATCAGCATAGATACACGCTTCTTGATCAAGTTGCGACTTGCATACGATAATACCGTTCAGATCTCGTTTGGGCTTGTAAGTAGTCTTGCCGTCAGCGCCAGTTCGGGCATTGCGTGACTTGTCAAATACAGGAGTAGTTATCGTGCGGTTCAGATATTCACGCAGTCGTTGTGGCTTGTCCTTGCCCGATTGGAATACAGGATAAGCCTCAATGTAAAGATACCATTCATCGTGATATTCTGACTTGCGTAGTTTTACCGTCACTCGTGTATGGGCTAATGCTTTCTTCATTGTTTTGCTCCTTTATATAGGTTGTCTATTTCTTTCTTGGGTACATACACATAGTTGCCTATTTGCCGTGTAGGTATGGAGTACTTGCGTATATGCGCATACACCGTACTGTCATTAACTTTATACTTCTTGCTTATCTCACCGATAGTATAACAGTCCTTGGGTTCAAGACTATATAGTTTCTTCACAGTCTTAGGCTTATCCGTCGCCTTTGGTCGAAGAGGATAGAGTCTCAATAGTTCCTCTTTGCTCACTCTCGTTTGCCGTTGTCCTGCATTTACACTTGTTAGAACACCCTTGCGGATTAAACGATAAAGTGTTTCTTTACTGATACCAAAAAGGGCATAAGCCTCAGGCACAGTAATAAGTTCTTTTGACTTGGGAATATCTCTCACTACTGCGTCTAAACGCTCTTGTCGTTTTTCTTCGTCTTTCCGACGCTTCCATGCAATGCCAGAGCAACGGCTGGAGCAGTACCACGACTCTATGGTCTTTGCCATAAACTCCTCGCCACATACTTGGCATTTGCGCTTGATTTGAAATTTTGCTACTGGCATAATCTTTTTATTGTATAAACGTAAAATATGAGGTTTTATTGTTAAGTGTCACATTATCTACCAATAAGTGTCGTTACAAATATGGTACAAATATACAATAAAATAACGAGAAACAAGCATAGTCATCCGCAAGTGTTAAAAACGAAAATAGGGCGCAACTCATTGAGTTACACCCTATTTATCTATTTATTGTTATAGATGTTTATCTATACTTACTTAACCTCCTCGAAGTCTGCGTCCTGAATGTTGTCGTCAGCTTTTGCGCCGTTGTCTGCACCCGGCTGTGCACCTGCCTGAGCACCTGCGCCCGGCTGTGCGCCGCCCTGGTACATCTGTGCAGAAGCTGCCTGCATGACGTTGTTGAGGTTGGCGATGGCGGTGTCGATGGCAGCCACGTCGGCAGCCTTGTGAGCGTCCTTGAGCTGCTGCAGAGCCTGCTCGATGCCCGGCTTCTGGTCGGCAGGAATCTTGTCGCCGTTATCCTTGAGGAAGTTCTCGGTGGTGAAGATCATCGAGTCAGCCTGGTTGAGCTTGTCGATCTTCTCGCGCTCTGCCTTGTCAGAAGCTGCGTTCTGCTCTGCCTCAGCCTTCATGCGCTCGATTTCCTCCTTGCTCAAGCCTGAAGAAGCCTCGATGCGGATTGCCTGCTCCTTGCCTGTTGCCTTGTCCTTTGCAGATACGTTGAGGATACCGTTGGCGTCAATGTCGAATGTCACCTCAATCTGCGGAACGCCGCGGCGTGCCGGTGCGATGCCTTCGAGGTTGAACTGGCCGATTGACTTGTTCTGTGCAGCCATCGGGCGCTCGCCCTGGAGCACGTGGATGGTCACGGCTGTCTGGTTGTCGACGGCTGTAGAGAATGTCTCGCTCTTCTTAGCCGGGATTGTGGTGTTGGCGTCGATAAGCTTTGTCATCACGCCGCCCATTGTCTCGATACCGAGTGTAAGCGGAGTAACGTCGAGCAGCACGATGTCGCCTACGCCGCTCTCCTTATTGAGGATAGCACCCTGAATAGATGCGCCTACGGCTACCACCTCGTCGGGGTTAACGCCCTTTGAAGGCTCCTTGCCGAAGTAGTTCTTAACGAGTGTCTGTACGGCTGGTATACGGCTTGAACCGCCCACGAGAATCACCTCGTCGATGTCTGATGTCTGGAGCTTTGCGTCGCGCATTGCGTTCTGGCAAGGTACGAGGCAAGCCTGGATAAGGTTGTGTGCGAGCTGCTCGAACTGTGAGCGTGTCAGCGTCTTAACCAAGTGCTTTGGCACACCGCCCTCGGCTGAGATATACGGCAGGTTGATTTCTGTAGATGTGGTGCTTGAGAGCTCTATCTTTGCCTTCTCTGCAGCCTCCTTGAGACGCTGCATAGCCATCGGGTCCTTAGAGAGGTCGATGCCTTCGTCAGCCTTGAAGCCCTGTACGAGCCAGTCGATGATTACCTGATCAAAATCGTCACCGCCGAGGTGTGTATCGCCGTTTGTAGAGAGCACCTCGAACACGCCGCCGCCGAACTCGAGGATAGAGATATCGAATGTACCGCCACCGAGGTCGAATACGGCGATCTTCATGTCCTTGTTAGCCTTGTCTACGCCGTAAGCGAGTGCAGCTGCTGTCGGCTCGTTCACGATACGGCGAACGTTGAGACCTGCGATCTGACCTGCCTCCTTTGTTGCCTGGCGCTGTGAGTCGGAGAAGTATGCCGGAACAGTGATTACGGCATCCGTAACCTCCTGACCGAGATAGTCCTCAGCGGTCTTCTTCATCTTCTGAAGCACCATTGCCGAGATTTCCTGCGGAGTGTACTTACGTCCGTCGATGTCAACGCGCGGATAGCCGCCTTCGTTCACAACGCTGAACGGTACGCGTGTAACCTCCTTTGAGCACTGCTCATAGGTCTCGCCCATGAAGCGCTTGATTGAATATACGGTGTTCTTCGGGTTGGTGATAGCCTGACGCTTTGCAGGGTCGCCTACCTTACGCTCGCCGTCCTTTACGAAGCCAACGACAGAAGGAGTTGTGCGCTTGCCTTCGCTGTTGGCGATTACTACCGGTTCGTTGCCTTCAAATACGGCAACACAAGAGTTTGTAGTACCTAAGTCGATTCCAATAATCTTTCCCATAATATTTCGTTTTTTTTATTTTTTACTTTAATTGGTTGATGTTTTCGCTTACTGATATACAAATGGTGTGCCAAAAGCTGAATTTCTTGTCTTTTGCTGACAAAAAGCAGAGCCGACGGTCTGACAGAATGACACTCGGAGCGTTTTTAATGACATATTTTACATTGCGAAAGTGCAGCTTTGGGCATCCGCGTCGGTCGATGCGGACATCTGCGCCGGTCGATGCGGACATCTGCGCCGGTCGATGCGCACCATGCAAGTTAAGAAAAACACTTAGATTACTGCGTATTTTGAATTATTTCTGTAACTTTGCAAACATATATATTATAATGTATAATCAAACAAAACAAGAATATCAATGAAGACTTTGAAACGCTTTCTGCCAGACTTGCTGGTAGTGTTGTTGTTTGCGGTCATCGCGTTTGCCTACTTCTTCCCGGCAGACACGGAGGGGCGCATCCTCTATCGTCACGACTCGTCAGCCGGACGCGGCGCGGGCGAGGAGCTTACTGAGTATTACCAGCGCACGGGCGATATGCCGCGCTGGACGAACGCCTTGTTCGGCGGTATGCCTACGTATCAGATGGCTCCGTCGTACCACTCGCAGGAGGTGCTGAACGGCGTGGGCAAGTTCTACCACCTGTGGCTTCCGGAGAACGTGTGGTACGTGTTCGCCTATCTTCTGGGCTTCTACATCCTGCTGCGTGCGTTCGACTTCCGCCGCGAGCTGGCTGCGTTAGGTTCCATTCTGTGGGCTTTCAGTAGCTACTTTTTCATCATCATCGCCGCCGGACACATCTGGAAGGTGATTGCGCTGGCTTATCTGCCGCCAATGATTGCGGGCATCGTGCTCGCCTATCGTGGCAAGTACGTGTGGGGCTTCGTGCTCACGGCTCTGTTCACGGCGCTCGAGATTCAAGCCAACCACGTGCAGATGACCTACTACTATCTGTTCATCGTGCTGTTCATGGTCATCGCCTACCTCGTAGAGGCTCTGCGCCAGAAGCAGATGGCACGCTTCGCCAAGGCTACGGCGGTGTGCGCCGTGGCGGCTGTATTGGGCGTGGTGATCAACCTCTCCAACCTCTACCACACATGGCAGTACACACAGGAGTCGATGCGCGGCAAGAGCGAGCTGGTGAAGAAGAACGCTGCCAACCAGACTTCGAGCGGCTTGGACCGCGACTATATCACGCAGTGGAGCTACGGTGTCGACGAGACTTGGACCCTGCTCGTGCCTAACACCAAGGGTGGTGCTTCGGTGCCGCTGGCGCAGAACGAGAAGGCGATGGAGAAGGCGAACCCCGAGTTCTACCAGATATATCAGCAGTTGGGCCAGTACTGGGGCAACCAGCCGGGCACAAGCGGTCCGGTGTACGTCGGAGCGTTCGTGATGCTGCTCTTCGTGCTTGGTCTGTTCATCGTGAAGGGTCCGATGAAGTGGGCACTGCTCGCTGCGACGGTGCTCTCCGTACTGCTCTCGTGGGGCAGAAACTTCATGTGGTTCACCGACCTCTTCCTCGACTATGTGCCGATGTACGCGAAGTTCCGCACCGTGGCGTCGATACTCGTCATCGCCGAGTTCACCATTCCGCTGCTTGCTATGCTGGCTCTGAAGAAGGTGCTCGAGACCGAGAACTTCCTCAAGGGCACCACCCCACTGCTCGTCGGTCCGGCTTCGCACCGACTGGTGTGCCGCGAGGTGAAGAACCGCTCGTGGCTCGCGCTCAGCTTCGTGCTCACAGCCGGCATGTGCGTGGCGTTCGCCATCATGCCTACGGTGTTCTTCCCCGACTTCGTTTCTAACGCCGAGCTGCATGCTCTCGCCTCTATACCGAGCGAATATCTCACTCCGCTCATCAGCAATCTGCGCGAGATACGCATCTCTATATTCACCGCCGACTGCTGGCGTTCGTTCTTCGTGATACTCGCCGGAACCGTCATCCTCGTGCTCGCCCTGCTGAAGAAGCTGCAGCCGAAGTACGCCGTGGCTCTCCTCTTCGCGCTCTGTCTTGTGGACATGTGGCAGGTGAACAAGCGCTACCTCAACGACGGAATGTTCGTGGAGCGCAGCGTGCGCGAGACTCCGCAGCAGGAGACAGCCACCGACCGCCAGATTCTGCAGGACACCTCGCTCGACTATCGCGTACTGAACCTCGCGTCGAACACGTTCAACGAGAACGAGACATCATACTATCATAAGTCGATTGGCGGCTACCACGCTGCCAAGCTGCGCCGCTATCAGGAGCTTATCGACGCGTATATCGCACCCGAGATGCAGCAGGCGATGTCTGCCATCGCTAAGGCGCAGGGCGACATGACAAGCGTGCCGGGCGACTCGGTTTATCCGGTGCTCAACATGCTCAACACCAAGTATATCATCATGCCGCTGCAGGGCGGACAGACCGTGCCCTTGCAGAACCCGTACGCCTACGGCAACGCGTGGTTCGTCGACCGCCTCCAGTATGTAGACAACGCCAACCAGGAGCTCGATGCCATCAAGCAGCTCGACCTGCACCATGAGGCAGTAGCCGACAGCAAGTTCAAGGCAGCCTTAGGCGAAGCCGTAAAGCAGGAGGGCACAGCAATAGTGAAACTCGACAAGTACGAGCCGAACGAACTGTGCTACACCGTGCAGTCGCCGAAGGGCGGCGTAGTGGTGTTCTCGGAGATTTACTACCCGGGCTGGACTGCCACCGTCGACGGCAAGGACGTAGAGGTAGGTCGCGTCAACTACGTGCTGCGCGCCATCAACGTGAAGCCAGGCGAGCACAAAGTGGTGCTCACGTTCAAGCCGGTATCGGTGAAGAACACCGAGACCGCAGCTTACGCAGCCTATCTGCTGCTGGCTCTCGCCATCATCGGCGGAGTTGTCTTTAAAATGAAAAGAAAGAAGGAGTAAGAATAATGGAATTCCGCACGCCAGTCACCATAGACAAGTCGCCGTTCGCGATAGCCCCCTGCGAGCGTATGCTCTTCGTGGGTTCGTGCTTTGCCGACAACATCGGCAGCAGATTCGTCGACGACAAGTTTCGCGCTACGGTCAATCCGTACGGCGTGATGTACAACCCGGCGAGCATACTGCACACCGTAGAGCGCTACCTCGCAGCCACGACTGCGGAGGTGGCGCGCACGGCGGTGTTCACGCTCGGCACCAACCGCGTGTACATACTCAACGAGACGGGCGAGATAGTGGACAACTGCCAGAAGCGACCACAGCGACTCTTCACCGAGCGCAGCCTCAGCGTCGACGAGTGTGCGGAATACATAACGAAAGCCATAAACATGCTGCGCGAGCGCAGAGCGGACGTGCGCATCGTGCTCACCGTGAGTCCGATACGCTACGCCAAGTATGGCTTCCACGGCAGTGCCGTGTCGAAGGCTACGCTGCTGTTAGCAGCAGAGCAGGTGGCAGAGCAGACCGAGGGCTGTGTCTACTTCCCGGCGTACGAGATAGTGTGCGACGAGCTTCGCGACTATCGCTTCTATGCGCCCGACATGCTGCACCCCTCGCAGCAAGCCGTCGACTACATCTGGGAACGTTTCGCCGACACGTTCTTCAGCAACGAAACTAAAGCATTCTTGAGCGAGTGGCAGCCAATAAAGGCAGCCCTGAACCACCGCCCATTCAACCCCGAATCGGCAGAGCACCGCGCCTTCCTTGAGAAGACGCATCAGAAACTGGCTGCACTGAAAGCCCACTATCCCGAAATGGAGATATAGAAAAACGAATTAGAGACATTAAAGATAAAGAGAGTTATAAAAACCAAAGCCTATGAATTTTCGTAAAGAGCATACCATTTATACGTTCATGTGGGCGTTGCTGTATGCATCGCCAGTGGTGAACATATACACACGCATGGCAGGCAACCCAAAGATCACCTTCTCGTGGGGCGAGATATTCCACGCATGGGCGTTCACAAGTATATGGCTTGTGATGTTCGCCATTCACAACTTCCTGCTTCTGCCCATCCTGCTACGCAAGCGCAAGACCGGAACCTACCTGTGTCTGTCGGTAGCCATATTGCTCGCCGGCACGTTCATCAACTACATGGGGCGACCGAAGCACAGACACATCGACGAGATACGCATGGAAGAAGAGTGGAAAGCCGACTCTATCGCCTACGAACGAGTGGCAGCAGTGCGACTGGGCGACGGACGCTATTGCAGTCCGCAGAACCCTATGCACAGCAAACCGTTGGAGTTCCGTCCCATCGACCCCCTGCCAATGTTAGGACCGGGCGAGTTGGTGGCGTTCTTCGGCGGACTGCTGCTGATGGGCATGAACCTCGGCGTGAAGCTCTACTTCATGTCGCAGCGCGACCTCGAGCGGCAGAAGATTATCGACAAGAAGAACCTGGAGCAGCAGATGGAGTATCTGAAATATCAGGTGAACCCCCACTTCTTCATGAACACGCTGAACAACATACACGCCCTCGTGGACATCGACCCCGAACGAGCCAAGACAACAATCGTGGAACTGTCGAAGATGATGCGCCACATACTGTACGACGGTGATAAAAAGCTCATACCGCTATCGCGCGAGGTGGAGTTTCTCGACCTCTACGTGCAGCTGATGCGCCTGCGCTACAGCAACAAGGTGCACATCAGTGTGAACCTGCCCAAGCAACTGCCCGAGCTGAAGCTGCCGCCGCTGATGCTCATCATCTTCGTGGAGAACGCCTTCAAGCACGGCATCAGCTACCGCGAGGAGTCGTTCATCAACATAAGCGTAGAAGTGGAGAACAAGCGACTGCTCTTCGGCTGCCGCAACAGCAAGCCCACACAGCCACAGAAGTCGAACGAGAAAGGCGGCATGGGGCTGCAGAACGTGCGCCAACGACTCGAACTGCTCTACGAGGACGACTACACACTGAGCATCAACGATGCGGAAAAGACGTACGAAGTGAAGCTCGACATACCGATGCAGAGCTGAACGCACGCCACACTAAGAAAGGATTTACACAACTATAAATTGCACTGAACACATAATTTCGACAACTATGATAAAGACCCTCATCATCGACGACGAGCCTCTGGCTCTGCAGCAACTTGCTGCCTACGTATCCAAAGTGCCGTTCCTGACTCTCGTTGGCGAGTGTCAGAGTGCTCTCGAAGCACGCGACATCATCAACAGCGAGCGTGTTGATGCCATCTTCATCGACATCAACATGCCCGACCTGAATGGCATGGACTTCGTGCGCTCGCTCGTGGCTCCACCGCTTGTGGTCTTCACCACGGCTTATTCCGAGTACGCCATCGACGGATATAAGGTGAATGCTGTCGACTATCTGCTGAAGCCGTTCAGTCTCGACGACTTCCGCCGCGCCGCCTTGCGCGTAAAGGAACGCTACGAGCACGCCAACACACCGCTCTCGCTGCCAACTGAGCCAGAGCCAGAACTCACCGACGAGAACATCTTCTTGAAGACGGAGCACAAAGTGGTGCGCGTGAAGATTGCCGACATACGCTACATTGAGGGCATGTCCGAATATCTGAAGGTACACATCATCGATCAGCCACGCCCCATCATCATGCTCCTCGCCATGAAACGCATGGAGGAACGTCTGCCGTCCAACTTCCTGCGCATACACCGCTCGTACATCGTGAACATGAATCATGTGCAGGAGGTGACCAAAAACCGCATCGTGATGGATGCCGACACGTATCTGCCAATCGGCGATATGTACAAAGAGGCACTGAACAACTACCTCGCAGACAAATATCTGGGAAGATAGAACGAATTTTCAATTCGTTCAGTTGAGAATTGAGAATTTAGAGTTGAGAGTTATGATTACTCTTAGAAGTTATAAATGGCGAGCATATAAAAAAAACGGGACTAAAGATAGTCCCGTACTTTTATAACCTTTTCTCACGAAAAAACTATTAATCAACAACAAAATTCATTCGTTTGTGACTCCACCGCCGTGGATTACTCTAATACTTGTAGTCTTTTGCTTAAATAACATTGCTTAATGTGTGTATGAAACGTAATCTGATGTATGTGTAAACTCTAATTTTAATTCGTGTAACTCTCTAACTTACTTTTAAATAACTCTCTAAATTATTAACTCTCTAACAATTACTACTTTAATTTTAAACTATTCTTCCTTTTTACATTTGCAAAGTTATTCAATAACTATCAACCCCACAAATTTATTCAACAAACGCCCTTTTTCGTTCAATTAAAAGAAATACAGCTATAATTATGGGCACAAAAAAGCGGAGAATTACGTCTACTTTCGCACGATAACTACTTGAAAGCTATCAAAGTAAAACGTAATTCTCCGCCCGACGTATAAATCGTAAGTTGACTTAGACACACATGCGCCAAGCCGTACAGACGTTATTAGTCCTTATTGTTTCCGAAGATACGGAGCAGATAAAGGAAGAGGTTGATGAAGTCGAGGTAGAGGCTCAACGCACCAAGCAGAGCGAGTTTCTGCATATGCTCGCCTGCATCGGGTGCCTGCATACACATCTGCTTGATCTTCTGCGTGTCGTAAGCGGTGAGTCCGACGAAGATGAGCACACCTACATAGCTCAGGATATAGTCGAAGCCTGTGCTGCCCACGAACATGTTGACAACAGTAGCGATGACAAGACCTATCAAAGCCATGAACAGCAGCTTACCGAGCGATGTAAGGTCGGTCTTCGTTGTGTAGCCTACGAGTGCCATAACGCCGAATGTGCCGGCGGTGATGAAGAAGGTCTGTATGATTGCCGGCATACTGTAAGCTAAGAAGATGACAGACAACGTAGCACCGTTCACAACCGAATAGAGCACGAACAGCAACGTTGCGGTAGCGAGCGACAGACGGTTGATGGCACCGCTGACAGCAAACACGAGTGCAAGCTCGGCGATAATCAATCCCCAGAACAATGCCTTATTGGTGACAATGGCAATCAGCAACGACGGAGTCGTAGCAACACCGTATGCCGTCACACCAGTGATAACAAGTGCGAGAGCCATCCAGATAAACACTTTACGCATCAGCGCAGAGAAGGCAGTAGACATTGCAAAGTCGCTGCCTTGGAGTGATTCGGTATCCAACCACCATTTTGGTTCTTTCATAATTTTCTATTTTTAAATTGTTTTGTTTCTAATTGTTTGTCCGCAGCGACTAAGGTTGGTTAGCAACCCACAGCACGCTACGGAAATGTATTACACCTTATATTATATGCAGAAATCGCAATATATCGTTGAGGTTCGCCATCACCATGAGCAACAACAGAACACCGATGCCGATATACTCAGCGTATATCATAAAGTTCTCCGACGGCTTGCGGCGAGCTATCATCTCGTAGAGCAGGAATAGCACGTGTCCGCCGTCGAGCGCAGGGATAGGCAGGATGTTCATAAAGGCGAGGATGATGCTGAGGAAAGCGGTCATCAACCAGAACGAGTGCCAATCCCACTGCGACGGGAACAGACTGCCAATAGCACCGAAACCACCGAGCGACTTCGCTCCCTCAGCCGAGAAGAGATACTTCATGTCGCCTACGTAGCCCGAGAGCACCTTGCAGCCATACTTAACGCCTGCAGGGAACGACTCGAAGAAGCCATAGTCGATGTGTGTCACTTTATACTGGGGCTGCTGCGGCATATAGCCGAGCACGAGGCGCATAGGCTCACCCTTTGAGAGCGGTGAGAAACCGCCTGCAGACACAGCGTCGAACTGTCCCTTTAGTGTGAGTGTATCGGTCTTACCCTCCACCTGACGCTCTACGGTGAGCACAGCGGCGAGTGCCTTCACTGTGTCGGCGTGTGTCTGTGCGCAGGTGAACATATCGGTGCTGCGTCCTGCCTCGTAGGTGAAAGCAGAGAACGAGTCAATCTGCTTACCATTAAGCGAGAGGATGCGGTCGGACTTCTGCAAGCCCATGCGCTCTGCTGCCGACTTCGGACTCACGCTGTCCACCACAGCCGGTACGTATGGCTGCACGAACATAGGCACGTTCTTCAGCATACTCAGCAGGTCGAGGTCGCCAGGAGTGTTTATGGTCAGCTGCTTGCCGTCACGTATCACGTACACCTCAGTGGCGTTAGCCAGACCGCGATACATATCAGCCTTTGCATCCTTGAACTCTCCGAGATTGGTGCCGACAAGTATGTCGTGATCCTGGAAGCCGAGTGCCTTCGCCTCCTTGTTGAACAACATTCCCTGCGCCATATCCTTCGGACGGACGTAGTCCTCACCCCATGTGAAGAGACACATGGCGTAGATGAACAGCGCGAGGAGGAAATTGACGAGCACACCACCTATCATTATAAGGAGTCGTTGCCAAGCCGGTTTCGAGCGGAACTCGTATGGCTGAGCAGGCTGCTTCATCTGCTCGGTGTCCATCGACTCGTCAATCATACCCGATATCTTGCAGTAGCCACCGAGCGGAAGCCAACCGATGCCGTAGGTTGTATCACTCTTCTTCGGCTTGAACTTGAACAGACTGAACCAAGGGTCGAAGAAGAGGTAGAACTTCTCGACGCGTACGCCAAAGAGTTTCGAGAAGAAGAAGTGTCCGCCCTCATGCAGAAGCACGAGGAGCGAGATAGCCAGCATAAACTGGAGCGCCTTTATAAGAAATATTTCCATTTAAGAGTTTTGAGTTTTGAGTTTTGAATTTTGAGTTGTGCGCTTCGCGCATTTTGAATTTATGAATTTTGAATTGAGAGTTGTGAATTCCATATTGAATAATTCCTCATCAGCGCAGCCGACAATTCAAAACTCAAAATTCAACATTCAACATTACAACATGCTTGCAGCAATGCGTCTTGCCTCTGCGTCCGAAGCTATATAGTCGTCGTATGTAGGTTGTGCGATGAATGTGGCACGCTGCATCGTAGCCTCGATGATGTCTGCCATCTGCAGGAATCCGCAGCGGTCGTGGCGGAACGCCTCGTTCACCACTTCGTTGGCAGCGTTCATGATGCACGGCACGTTGCCACCGCGACGTATCGACTCGTATGCCATTGCGAGACAGCGGAACTTCTCCATGTCGGGCTCGAAGAACTCGAGTGGCTGACAGAAGAGGTCGAGACGGTCGCCGTTGAGCGGAAGACGTTCGGGGAACGAGAACGCATACTGGATAGGTAGGCGCATATCGGGCACACCGAGCTGTGCCTTAACGCCGCCATCGCGGAATTGTACCGCACTGTGCACTATCGACTGTGGGTGTACCAGCACCTGAATCTTGTCAGCCTCAACGCCGAAGAGCCACTTCGCTTCAATCACCTCGAAGCCCTTGTTCATCATCGATGCTGAGTCGATGGTGATCTTCGCGCCCATATCCCATGTTGGGTGGCGCAGAGCGTCGGCAGCCTTCACATCGCGCATCTGGTCGAGCGTGAACTTGCGGAACGGACCGCCCGAAGCGGTGAGCAATATCTTCTCTATCTCGTTGTCGCCTTCGCCCACTATGCTCTGGAAGATGGCTGAGTGCTCGCTGTCTACGGGCAGGATGTTCACATGATACTCAGCTGCGAGACGGCAGATGAGGTCGCCGGCTACGACAAGTGTCTCCTTATTGGCGAGACAGATGGTCTTGCGTGCCTTGATGGCGTGTATTGTTGGCGAGAGTCCGGCGAAGCCAACCATTGCTGTAAGCACCATGTCTATAGGTTGTGCCTCCACTATCTCGTCGAGAGCCTTTGCTCCGGCATACACCTTGACATCTGGCAGGTCGGCAAGCAGCAGCTTCAGTGCTTCGTAGTGGGCTTTGTTGGCTATGACAACGGCAGCCGGGCGGAACTTGCGTGCCTGCTCAGCCAGCATCTCGTAGCGGTTGTTGGCTGTGAGACAGTACACCTCGTAGCGGTCGCTATGCTGTTCTATTACGTCGAGTGCCTGGGTTCCGATCGAACCGGTGGAACCGAGGATACAGATTTGTTTCATTGTTATTGATTATGTTTATTGCTTTATGTTCTTGGGGGGAATAGAAGAGCTAGAAGAACTAGAAAAGCTAGAAAAACTAGAAAAACTATAAAAGTCCCTTACAGCTCTATCAGTCCTTCGGGCAGGTTCATCGTTATCGCTTGGTGCTCAGCATCCACCTCGACGATGAGGTCGTCGGAAGCAGGGATGAGCAGGTCGGTGCCGTCGGGAGTGAGCAGGCAGAAGAGCGTATTGATTGTAGAGTCGTCGACGGAGTGTATCTCGCCTACAACTTTGCCAGTACGCTCGTCGATGACCTTAAAGCCAACGATAGCAGCCCAAGAGAGTTCCTCTCCATCGGTGTCTACGTGCTCGCGTGGGAAGTAGACATCGCAACCCGTCAGCTCGCGTACACGCTCCTGAGAGTCGATATCGGCGAAGCGCACGAGTGCCGTTTCGTCGTTCTTAAAGCGATATTCGTCGAGGAAGAACGGCACGAGGATGCCGTCGATGTCGAGAATGAGGTAGTCGGCATCTACGCGGTCGAAGATGTCGTCGTCGAAGTGGAACGACACCTCGCCGTCCACACCGTGCGGTTTGCCTATCTTACCTATCTTATATACTGTTTCTTTCTTTATCATTTCTTTGTTAATTGACGAGGAGACGAGTAAACAAGTTGACAAGGGAACGAGTTGACGAGGAGATATGCTCACAAGTAAACGAGTTCACAAGCCAGCAAGTTGCTTTACACTCTACTAATCTTTGCTCCCAATGCGTTGAGTCGTGCTTCTATGTCCTCGTATCCGCGGTCGATCTGTGCGATATTGTCAATACGGCTGGTGCCCTTAGCACCGAGAGCGGCGATGAGCAATGCGATGCCGGCGCGGATATCGGGGCTCGACATACGACCTGCGCGTAGCTGTTTGTTGCGGTCGTGTCCTACGATGACGCAGCGGTGTGGGTCGCAGAGTATTATCTGTGCGCCCATATCGATGAGCTTATCGACGAAGAAGAGTCGACTCTCGAACATCTTCTGATGAACGAGCACCGAGCCACGAGCCTGCGTAGCGACCACGATGAGCACCGAAAGGAGGTCGGGGGTGAGTCCGGGCCATGGTGCATCGGCGAGTGTCATTATCGATCCGTCGATGAACGAGTCGACTACATAGTGCGACTGGTGCGGTATATATAGGTCGTCGCCGTCCACATCTATCTGCACACCGAGTCGGCGGAATGCGTCTGGGATGACTCCAAGCTGTTTAACGGCGCAGTCTTTTATGCGTATGCCGTCGCCTACCATTGCTGCCATACCGATGAACGAGCCCACCTCTATCATGTCTGGCAGGATGCGGTGTGTGGCTCCATGCAACTTCTCCACACCCACGATGGTGAGCAGGTTAGAAGCGATGCCGGAGATATTGGCTCCCATAGCGTTGAGCAAGTGGCATAGCTGCTGGATATACGGTTCGCAGGCTGCGTTATATATTGTCGTTGTGCCCTCTGCGAGCACGGCAGCCATGACGACATTGGCAGTGCCAGTCACCGAAGCCTCATCAAGTAGCATGTATGTGCCGTGCAGCTTCTCCGCCTCGATGTTGTACACATGACGCTCGTCGTCGGAGTTGAACTCTGCACCGAGGTTCTTAAAACCAAGGAAGTGGGTATCGAGACGTCGGCGACCTATCTTGTCGCCGCCTGGTTCAGCCACAACAGCCTTACCGAAGCGTGCGAGCAGCGGACCCATCATAAGCACGCTGCCTCGTAATGCAGCGCACTTCTTCACGTACTCGTCGCTGGCGAGAAACTCAAGGTTGAGTTCGTCAGCCTGAAACGTGAAGTCGCCCTTACCGTTGCGCATCACTTTCACGCCTACATCCTGCAACAAGCGTATGAGATTGTTGACATCGAGAATATCTGGGATATTTGTTATTCGGACGGGTTCGGATGTAAGCAGCACAGCAGCAATCACCTCAAGAGCCTCATTCTTGGCTCCTTGCGGTGTGATGGTGCCACATAGCGGACGTCCGCCTTCAATTATAAACGATTCCATAAGCTTTGCAGTTTATTTTCTACGACGTTGTCTTCTCTCCTGATTGCGTGTCGGAGCCTCTGTGCGGTCGAACTTAAACGTGTCGAGGTCGAGCTGTATCTTGCCGTCGGTGTAGTCGGCAAGGTCGGAAGCCACCTTTTCGTTGTCGATAGAGCCGTGTCCCCAGAGTACGAGGTCGCGCTTCATTTGGTTGGCAGCGAGGCGTGTCAGTTCGGTGCGTTCCACTCCGTTGGGCATATTCTTAAGCAACTCGAACACTTCGAACATCATGTTGCCGTAGTGACGCACCGGAATACGCTTCATCGGATAGCGCATCGGTGCCGGTTTCTTCAGCATGTTGTGCGCCTCGGTTATGTCGCACGGGTAGTCGATATCGAGCTGAAAACCGCTCATCAGTGCGAGGTGATCCCACAGTTTCTGTCGGTAGTCTTTCTTCTCGTAGTTGTGTGGCATCATGCGCTCCATGACCGCGATTATGGTATTGGCACAACGCTGGCGCTCGGCACGGCTCTTCAAGCCGACACAGTAGTCGACCATCTGCTGCACCTCGCGTCCGTATTCGGGCAGCACGAGGTGCTCGCGTTGTGTATTGTAGTCTAATCCTTTTATCTTCATATATCTATTACAGTAACTTCTTTGATTCTTTCGCCACAAAGTCCTTCAGATAGAACGGCACAAAGTATGCCACATCTTCAAACTTCTCCAGCGCGATGCACTTCTCGGCGAGCGGATACATCCACTTAGCGAGTGGGTGTACGTTCTTTATGAGGCGCGCATTGGGATGGTTAATCACCTCCATACACTTCTCGGCACCGTCGCCGAAGAAGTAGACCGGTCCGCGATCGAGGTATTCCTTGTACGTGTCGGCATCGACGATGTCCGCCTGAATGCCACGCACCTCGTGCAGCGCACGGTCGTAGACAGCCGAGTAGACCTCCATGCGGCGTGCGTCGAGCATCGGACAGAGCAGTGCGCCCTCCTCCACTTCCTCGCGCAGCAGCACGGGTACAGCCATCAGCTCGAGCGTAGGCACCGAGATTAGCTTCAGGTTCTGACCGTAGCAGATGCCCTTTGCCATAGACACACCGATGCGCAGACCTGTGTACGAACCCGGACCGCAGCTCACGGCTACGGCATCGAGCGGTATGGAATGGCTGTCGGCAAACGACATTGCCTCGTCAACATATACGCCGAGTTTCACGGCGTGGTTCGGACCATCAAAGTCTTCCTTGGAGAATATACACGCACCGTCCTGACTGACGGCGACTGAACACACATTAGTGCTCGTATCAATGCTCAATATACACGACATTCTTTTCTTATTTTTTCTGCGTCTGCAACTACTAAACACCATAATAACTCATAATCGGTGCTTAATGGCAGACTACACATTAATATAATAGATTGCAAAAATACAATTTTTTATTCAAATTCGCCCATTAACGAAGCGTTAAAAAAAACAAGCAAACGTTTTTTTTCATATATGGAAAATATTAGCTACATTTGCATCCCGAATAACAAACAAGCATATATAAATAACAAACACGCAATATGATACTTTCAATGACCGGCTACGGCAAGTCTGTCGCAGTCTACAATGGTAAGAAAATCAACGTCGAGATAAAGTCGCTGAACAGCAAGGCACTCGACCTTTCAACACGCATCGCTCCTCTCTTCAGAGAGAAGGAGATGGAGATACGCCAGGCTATCCAGGCGAAGGTGATACGTGGCAAGGTCGACTTCGCGATATGGGTGGAGAAGGATGCCACAAGCGATGCCACGACCATCAACACCGCGCTCGCCAAGAACTACTGCGAGCAGATAAAGAGCGTGGCTGCGGAGTGCCAGATACCGCTGCCTGCCGACTGGTTCATCACACTGCTGCGTATGCCCGACGTGATGTCGAAGGTGGAGATAGAGACGCTCTCTGACGAGGAGTGGGTAGTGGCACGCAAGGCCATCGACGAGGCCATCGACGCGCTCGTGGCGTTCCGCCAGCAGGAGGGTGCCGCGCTGCAGAAGAAGTTCGGCGAGAAGATCGACAACATCGAGGCTCTACTGAAGAGTATCGAGCCTTACGAGAAGTCGCGCGTGGAGAAGATTCGCACACGCATCGTCGACGGACTGAGCTCTATACCCGAGGTGGACTACGACAAGAACCGCCTCGAGCAGGAACTTATCTACTACATCGAGAAGCTCGACATCAGCGAGGAGAAACAGCGACTCGCCAACCACCTCAACTACTTCCGCGAGACAATGGCTGAAGAGGGAGGTCAGGGCAAGAAGCTCGGCTTCATAGCGCAGGAGATGGGACGCGAGATAAACACTACCGGCTCAAAGAGCAACAACGCCGAGATGCAGAACATCGTGGTGAAGATGAAGGACGAGCTGGAGCAGATTAAGGAACAAGTGCTGAACGCGCTTTAAATTCAAAACTCAAACATGGGTAAACTCATTATATTCTCCGCTCCAAGTGGCAGCGGCAAAAGCACAATCATCAATCGTTTGATGCAGCGTCCGGAGCTGCACCTCGCCTTCTCCATCTCGTGCACCTCACGCGCTCCGCGTGGCACCGAGCAGAACGGTGTAGAGTATTTCTTCATCACTCCCGAGGAGTTTCGCGAGCGCATCAGTCGCGACGAGTTCCTCGAGTACGAGGAGGTGTATCAGGACCGCTTCTACGGCACACTGAAAGAGCAGGTGGAGACACAGGCAGCACGTGGCGAGAACGTGGTGTTCGACCTCGATGTGAAGGGTGGCTGCAACATCAAGAAGTTCTATGGCGACCGCGCACTGAGTCTGTTCATCCAACCGCCATCGGTGGAGGAGCTGCGTCGCCGTCTCGTCGGACGCGCCACGGATGCGCCCGAGGTGATTGAGCAGCGCATCGCACGCGCCGAGTTCGAACTGTCGCAGGCCCCGAAGTTCGACCGCATCATCATCAACGACGACCTCGAGAAGGCTGTCGAGGAGACCTACGAGGCTATCCGCTCATTCATCGAAGAGTAGTGTATTAGGAGGGTATGGCATCCTGCCATACCCACGCAGCCACTTGCTATTAGTAGCATATTTTCCCACAGAACGCACAAAATTCACAGAACCTTCTGCTGTGTTCTGTGAATTCTGTGGGAGAAAGCTACAGCAAGAAAGTTCTGTGAAATCTGTGAAATCTGTGGGAGAAACTACAACAAGAAAGTTCTGTGAGTTCTGTGAATTCTGTGGGAGAAAGCTACAGCAAGAAAGTTCTGTGAAATCTGTGAAATCTGTGGGAGGGCACTCGCAGCTCGGTTGGTGCACTTGAGACAAGTGCACCCCCTAAGGTTCCACGGATTGCGTTGAAAAATACGATTATAGCAGGCAGCGTGGGTATGGCAAGGATGCCATACCCTCCTACGTTTTGTAGTTTTGTCACACCCTCCTATACAAACATAAAACAATGCAGAAGAAAAAGACAGGAATATACGGCGGGTCGTTCAACCCCATACACAACGGACACATCGCCATTGCGAAGCGAATGTTGGAAGAAGCCGGGTTGGACGAGATATGGCTCATTGTGTCGCCACAGAACCCACTGAAGGCAGCAGGCAGTCTGCTCGACGACCAGCTGCGCCTCGATATGACGCAGCGTGCGCTTGCGCCCTATCCGCAGCTCACGGCAAGCGACTACGAGTTTCGCTTGCCACGTCCGTCGTATATGTGGCACACGCTGCAACACCTCTCCGCTGACTACCCCGACCGCGAGTTCACGCTCCTCATAGGTGCCGACAACTGGGCGGTGTTCGACCGCTGGTACCACGCCTCAGACATCATAGCCCACTACCCAATCGCCATCTATCCGCGCACCGGGTCGCCCATCGACACCGATACGCTACCTTCTACCGTACGTGTGTACGACACCGGACTTTATGACATCAGCAGCACGGAGGTGAGAGAGAAGGTGGCACGTGGCGAGGATGTATCACAACTCGTACCGAAAGAAATCTTAAAGGACGTAAATCTGCACTACGGACAACAATAACAAGCAATAATAGCATCCGCGTCGGTCGATACGGATGTCTGCGCCGGTCGGTGCGGACGTCTGCGTCGGTCGATGCGGATGTCTGCGTCGGTCGATGCGGATGTCTGCGTCGGTCGGTGCGGATGTCTGCGTCGGTCGGTGCGCGACGTGAAAAAGCATGTTTTCAAGTATATTTTTAAATAACAAGCTGCTGACTACAATACTCCAACACTGCCAGACGATGCGTTATGAATATCACGGTGTGCGTGTCATTGTCCAGAATATTGCGTAGCAGACGACACTCCGTCTCGCTATCGAGAGCCGACGTTGCCTCGTCGAACACGAGCACGGCGCGATTGCGGAGCAACGCACGAGCAATTGCTATGCGCTGCGCCTGACCCTCAGAGAGTCCGCCGCCACACTCGCTACAGTGGGTATCGAGCCCGTCGGGCAGATTAAAGACAAACTCGGCGCAACTCTTTCTAAGTGCCGCGCGCATCATCTCATCCGTCGCCGTAGCGTCGCCAAGCAACAAATTCTCGCGTATCGTACCACTCAGAAGCGTATTGCCCTGCGGTACGTACACAAAGTTGCAACGCATCAGCGGTGTCAGCTCCTTCTCGCCATCAGCATCATACATATATATATGTCCGCTCTTCGGACGCATCAGCGCAAGCAGCATACGCACGAGCGTTGTCTTTCCGGCACCCGTCTCGCCGAGGATAGCCGTTGTCGACCCCGGACGGAAGTCGAACGAGAGGTTTCTGATAATGTCGCGTGTGCCGTCCTCGTAGCGATAGGTGACGTTCTCAAGGCGTATTCCGCAGGAGTCGGCAAACCGAATAGGCTCGCCTTCGGGCTCGCGCGGTTCCTCCTCAAGCTCCATGAGTCGCTCTGCAGCGGTGAATACACTGACGAAGGCTGGCACGAGCTTCGTCAGTGTGCGTGCCGGCGACTGTATGCGGTTGACGAGCTGCAGGAAGGCGGTCATGCCGCCGAATGTCAGCGTACCAGCCTGCATACGCACAGCTGCCCAAAGGAACGCCAAGAGATAGCCCGAAGCAAATCCGAAATTGAGGATAAAGTTGGAGAGAACGGAGAACTTTGTGCGGTTGACGACGTTCTGGCGCAGCTCCGACTGTGTCGTCTCAAGACGCTCCACCATTGTCTGCGTCGCCTCCAAGGTCTTCACCACCATGCGGTGCTGCACACTCTCCTGCATTGACGACTGCACCTTACTATCCGACTCACGCACACGGCGTGAGAGGCGGCGCATACGGCGCATGTACACTTTGCTTACAAGCACAAAGAGAGGTATCATCACCACGAGTATCAGTGCCAGCGTGCTGTCCATCAGATACATGCAGGCGAAAGCACCCACGAACATGAGTACGGTGGAGAGCGTGCTCGGCAACGTCTCGGTGAGGAACGTCACGACGTTCGACACGTCAAGCTCCAAGCGGTTGAGCACATCGCCCGAGTGGAAGTGCTCGCGGCTATGCCACTCCGACTGCAGTATGCGTCGCAATGTGGCTTGCTGCATACGGTTCTGCGCACGCACTCCGAGCAGGTTACGCACCCATACCCCCGAGATATTCACCGCAAAGTTGAGCAGTATCAGTGCGCCCATGATGCCCACAGCCCAATGGATAGAACCGCGGTCGGAGCCCGAAGCCACGTCGATGGCGTGCTTCACCGCCCACACCTGAGCCAGGCTGAGCACCACGTCAGCCACGCCAAGCAGCGCGTTCAGCGTTGCCTGGAGCCTATTGCCACGCCATGCCTGCCAGAGCCAGCGCAGTATCTGCCTTGCTGTGTACTTGTCAGAGGTCGTTATCTTCATCAAAATTCAAAACTCAAAATTCAAAATTGCGTTAGCGACGGCACGTCGCTAACGCTTATCCGCTCCCCACATCATCTTCTCTCTGAGCGATGAGAAGTAGTTTCTGTTGTTCGGCTTCATTATCAGCGTTGAGAACGGAGCCTTCTGTATGCTCACCGTTGTGCCCTCGTGCATGGTATAGCTGCGTCCGTCTACCGCCACGAGGAAGTTGTGCGAGCGCGACTCCACCTGTAGCTCCACCCTACTGTTGTCCGAGATAACCACCGGACGCACATTCAAACTGTGCGGAGCCACTGGCGTAAGGCATAGCGTGCTCGTCTGCGGCACGATGATTGGTCCACCGTTCGACAGCGAGTAAGCCGTCGAACCGGTAGGCGTACATACCACCAGTCCATCGGCTTGATACGTAACAAGAAACGAGTCGTCGATGCTCGTGCGTATGCTGATCATCGAAGCGTTGTCGCGTTTCAGCACCGCAATATCATTCAGTGCGTAGTGACAGCCCTCGAAGTCGCCACCATGCGTACGTATCTCTATCGCCGTGTGGCGTTCTATCTTGTAGTCGCCATCGATGATTGCAGCGAGAGCGTTCTCCACCTCGTCGGGCAGCACGTCTGCGAGGAAACCCAAGCGTCCCATGTTTATGCCCACGATGGGCGTATTCTTGCAGCCGATGCGCACCGCAGTCTTCAGGAATGTGCCGTCGCCACCGATAGACACGGCGTAATCGGCATCAAAATCATCACCGTCGAACACCTCAACGCCGGAGAGGTCGAGATGCTGGTCGTGCATAAGGAAGTCGCGGAACGGGCGGTCGAATATCACGCGCTCATCGCGAGAACGAAGATAGTCGAGCGCACGAGCCAACGAGGTCGACTTGCGCAGCTGGAAAGTATTGCCGAAGAAGGCAAAAGTGAGTTGTTTGTTTGTCATTATGCGTATATTATACGTTTGAAGAGAAACGTAATTTGTGCTAAATTACTGATTTTTTCATAAACTACAAAAACTATTGTTATTTTTTTCATAAATGGCTGATTTCGTTTTGTACTACCACCGATTTGCACTATCTTTGTACCATAACTTAATACTTATGAGAGTACTCATCATAAACACAAGCGAGACAAATGGTGGTGCTGCCGTTGCAGCCAACCGTCTCATGGAAGCTCTGCAGAGAAACGGAGTAAAGGCGAAGATGTTGGTAGCCGAGAAGCAGACCAACCACGTCACCGTCTCTCAGATGCCTCATCATTGGCTATACAAATGGCACTTCCTGCGCGAACGCCTTTCTATCTTCCGCCATTTGTATTTCTCCAAGAATCATCTCTTTGAAATAGACACGGCAAGCGCCGGATCGGACATCACAAGTTTGCCCGAGTTCCGCGAAGCCGACATCATCCACCTCAACTGGATAAACCAAGGTATGCTCTCGCTCAGCTCCATACGCAAGATTGTCAAGAGCGGCAAGCCGATCGTGTGGACCATGCACGATCTATGGCCCGCCACGGGCATCTGCCACTACGCACGCAGCTGCGGAGCATTCCGCACGGTGTGTCACAACTGCAAGCTGCTGCCTGGCGGAGGGGCTATCAACGACCTCTCGCGCAAGATATGGAAGCGCAAGAAGGCACTGTATGAAGGCAATAACATCCACTTCGTGACGTGTAGCCGCTGGCTGGAAGCACAAGCCCGACAGAGCGCGTTGCTCTCCGGCGAGAGCATCGTGTCGATACCCAACACCATCGACACACGTGTGTTCTGCCCTGCCGACCGCACTAAGGCACGCCAGCAGATGGGGCTGCCCGAGGAGGGACGCATCGTGCTGTTCGTGTCGCAGAAGGTGACCAACGAGCGCAAGGGTGCTGCCTACTTCATAGAGGCTATCAACCGCCTCGCCGACAGCAACCCACAGTTCAAGAGCAACACCGCTGTGGCTATACTCGGCGCAAGTGCCGACGAGATAGCCGAACAACTGCACATCCCGTCGTACCCATTGGGCTACATCAGCGATGCGCAGCAGATAGCTAATGTGTACAACGCTGCCGATGTCTACGTGCTACCTTCGCTCGAGGACAACCTCCCGAACACCATTATGGAGGCGATGGCGTGCGGAGTGCCAAGCGTGGGCTTCCGCGTCGGGGGCATTCCGGAGATGATAGACCACAAGCACAACGGCTACGTAGCCAACTTCAAGGACGCTGCCGACCTCGCCGAGGGCATACGCTGGACGCTCTTCGAGGCTGACAGCAACGCACTCGCAGCAAGCTGCCTGCACAAGGTGGCACACAACTACTCGCAGCAGTCGGTAGCGATGAGATACATAGAGGTTTACAACGAGCTGATCGCTCTCAAACGATATATTATTTAATTGACATGATAAAATTCACAATCATAACCTGCACCTACAACGCAGCTGAGGTCATCAAGCCTACGCTCGACAGCATACTCAACCAAACGTGGGCGCCAGTAGAGCACTTGATTATCGACGGAGCGTCGAAAGACGACACCGTAAAGGTGGCAGAGGCTTACCGCCAACGCAGCCTGGAGGAGGAGACAGAGCACGAGGTGCGCATCATCTCCGAACCCGACCGCGGTCTGTACGACGCCATGAACAAGGGACTGCGACTCGCAACGGGCGACTACGTAGTGTTCCTCAACGCCGGCGACTCGCTGCCCGACGACACAACACTCGAGAAGATATCCAACGACGTGAACGAACGTTCCGACGGAAAACTGCCTGCCGTGCTCTACGGCGACACTAACATCGTTGACGATAAGGGCATCGTGCTGCATCCACGCCGACTCGCACCACCCGACAACCTCAACTGGCGCTCGTTCCGCCACGGTATGTTGGTGTGCCACCAGGCGTTCTACGCACGCACCGACATAGCACGCGCCACACCATACGACCTGCGCTATCGCTTCTCTGCCGATGTCGACTGGTGCATACGCATTATGGAGCACGCCGAACGTGAGCACTTGCAGCTCTTGCGACTGCCGGAAGTGGTGGCTGACTACCTCGACGGAGGCATGACGAACAAGAACCACCGCGCCTCACTCTTCGAACGCTTCCGCATCATGCGCCGCCACTACGGACTGTTCACAACGCTCGCCATGCACGCATGGTTCATAGCAAGAGCCGTGCTGAAGAAATAAACAGCGAGTAATGGCGAATTTAGCTACTGAAAAAATACAATAATGGAACGAAATCTGCGTTATTATAGCAGATAATAACGCAGAAGAAAATCCATTAATCTACTAATAAAAACCAACAACATGAACAATACAAGCAATAACTACTGTGTAATACTCGCCGGTGGCAAGGGACGCCGCCTATGGCCATGCAGCCGCGAGAGCAAGCCTAAACAGTTCATCGATTTCTTCGGATGTGGACGCACTCAGCTTCAAGTCACTTACGACCGTTTCGCACAGATTGTGCCCATAGAGAATATATACGTGAACACGAACGACGCATACGTCGATCTCGTACGCGAACAGTTGCCCGAACTCGCTCCCGACCACCTACTCGCAGAGCCTATACAGCGTGGCACAGCCCCGAGCGTGGCGTGGTGTGCGCACCGCATCATGTGCATCAACCCCGATGCCAACATCGTTGTGGCACCGTCCGACCAGGCAATCATCGGCGACGAGGCATTCGCCAAATGCATAAACCGCGGCTTCGACTTCGCAGCAAAGCGGCAGCATCTGCTCACACTCGGACTGAAACCAACGCGCCCCGAGCCTGGCTACGGCTACATACAGATGGGCGACGAGGTGGAGGAAGGCGTGTTCAAGGTGCAGTCGTTCACGGAGAAACCCGAACGCGAGTTTGCACAGATGTTCGTCGACAGCGGCGAGTTCTACTGGAACACGGGCATCTTCCTCGCCAATGCGCACTATCTGCTCGACTGCTTCAGAGAGTTGCTGCCCACGGTGCTGCGTAAGTACGACGAGATACATGCTGGCGAAGAGTTCGACTACGAAGAGGAGAACCGATACATACACGAACACTTTCCCTCATACCCGAACATCACCGTCGACTACGGCATACTCGAGAAGTCGGAGAATGTGTGTATGCTGAAGTGCAACTTCGGCTGGGCTGACCTCGGAACGTGGCATAGCATCTACGAAGCAATGCAAAAGGGCGAGGGCGACAACGTAGTTATAGACAGCGACGTGCTGCTCGACGATGCGCACAACAACGTCATAAAACTGCCGAAGGACCGCATGGCGGTAATCTCTGGGCTCGACGGCTTCATCGTAGCCGAAGAGAAGAACGTGCTACTCATCTGCCGTAAGGAGGACTCATCGGCAAATGTGCGCCGACTCGTAAACGAAATACAAATGAAAAAGGGCGAGGAGTTTATTTAACTCCCGCCCTACTTCTTGTCTTATTCTATTCCAACAACCACTCAATTAATAATATTCTCAGCTATAACATATTAATATGAAAGCAATCAACAAGACATACCTTGCGCTAACACTCGCATTGCTGCTTGCGCTTCCGCTTGCAGTCAACGCGCGCGTGCCGAAACGTATCTATCTCGAGAAGACACGCGTGGCGTGCGTCGGAAACAGCATTACATACGGCATGACGCTCGCCGACCCTGCTACAGAGTCGTATCCTGCGCAGCTGCAGCAGATGTTGGGCGACGGCTACGAAGTGGGCAACTTCGGGAAGTCGGGCGCCACACTGCTCCGCCACGGACATCGACCCTACATAGCTCAAGAGGAATGGGCTAAAGCGAAGGCTTTCAAGGGCGACATCGCTGTGATACACCTCGGCGTAAACGACACCGACCCACGCAACTGGCCCTACTATCGCGACGAGTTCGTGAGCGACTACCTCGCTCTCATCGACACGCTGCGCCAGGAGAACCCGAAGTGCCGCATCATCATCGCACTCCTCTCGCCCATCACTTACAACCACCCGCGCTTTGAAAGTGGCACGCAACAGTGGCAAGAGGAAATTCAGGAGGCTATCAAGACCGTAGCTCGCGTCGGAAAGGCGCAGCTCATCGACTTCCACAAGCCGCTCTATGCGTATCCGCAACTCATCCCCGATGCCGTACATCCTAACAAGGAGGGTGCTACGATGCTCGCACGCACCGTCTACTCGGCAATATTAGGCAACTACGGTGGTCTGCAGATGCCCATCACCTACTCGGACAACATGGTGCTGCAGCGCAACCGCGCGCTGACCATCCACGGCACTGCCAACGCCGGCGAGAAGGTGACGGTCAACATCACACGCCCCGACGCAGCGAAGGGCAAGGTGCAGAACGGCGGAAAGCGCAAGAAGGGCGAACAGCCACGACGTGTGCGTGCGCTGAAGACAGAGGTGCAGACGGCTACGGCCACTGCCGACGACAACGGATGCTGGCAGGTTACGCTGCGTCCGCAACGTGCCGAGAACAACCTCACGCTGACCATCAGCACCGACGAGAAGCAGCTCGTATATAATAATGTGGCGTTCGGTGAGGTGTGGCTCTGCTCTGGTCAGTCGAACATGGAGTTCATGTTGCACGAGGCTGCCACCGCAAAGCGCGACATACCGAAGGCGAAGAACCCCAGCATACGCTTCTTCGACATGAAGGCACGCTGGCGCACCAATCCCGTTGAGTGGGACGCGGCTGCGCTCGACTCCATCAACCACCTAAAGTACTTCGCCGACACGAAGTGGACGGTCTGCTCGCCCGAGACAGCGAAGGACTTCTCTGCCATCGCCTACTACTTCGGCTCTATGCTGCAGGACAGCCTGCAGTGTGCCGTGGGCCTCATCTGCAACGCCGTGGGCGGCTCGCCGACGGAGGCGTGGGTAGACCGTGCCGACCTCGACGCACAATTTCCACAAATCATGCGCAACTGGACTAACAACGACTTCGTGCAGCCTTGGGTGCGCGAGCGTGCCGCACTGAACATGAAGAAGGCTGCCGACATGAAGTTGCAACGCCATCCCTACGACCCTTGCTACCTCTACGAGTCGGCGATAGAGCCGCTTCAGCAGTTCCCCATAAAGGGCGTACTGTGGTATCAGGGCGAGTCGAATGCACAGAACTTCACCACTCACGAGCGTCTGTTCAAGTTGCTCGTCGAAGGATGGCGACGCAACTGGAACGATGCCGAGCTGCCGTTCTATTATGTGCAACTCTCGAGCATGGATCGTCTGCCGTGGCAGTGGTTCCGCGACAGTCAGCACCGTCTGCAGAGCGAACTGCCGCACGTGGCAATGGCTGTGTCGTCGGACATGGGCGACTCGCTCAACGTTCACCCCACACGCAAGCAGCCCGTGGGCGAACGCCTGGCTCGCATCGCTCTGCATAACCTCTACGATTTCTCAAATGTTGTGCCGAGCGGACCTGCCGTGAAGGAAGCGTCGGTGGTAGGCGACGGCATCGTGCGCCTCACCTTCGACTACGCCGACGGACTCTCTACCTCCGACGGAAAGCACCCGTTGACATTCGAGATAGCCGAGGAAGAAGGACTATACAAGCCTGCCGAGGCACGCATCGAAGGCAACACCGTGGTAGTGATGGCTGAGGGCGTGACACATCCGCGCTTCGTGCGCTACGGATGGCAACCGTTCACACGCGCCAACCTCATCAACGGCGCACAACTGCCAGTTTCTACGTTCCGCATCGAAATAACTAAATAGGATATTCAGGGGGTGCAGTTGTCTCAACTGCACCAACAAAGCAAAAGGCACCAACAAAGCAGAATGCACCAACAAAGCAGAATGGTGCAGTTGAGACAACTGCACCCCCTAACTGCACCCCCTAATTGCCCTCTGAATGCATCTTAATATTTATCGCAAATTTAACACACCACATTACTATAATCCGAATTATTATTCGTAACTTTGCAACCCAGAATGACCTAAGAACCAAATTGTTATTTCTAAACAAATCAAAATAATATGAAGAAAATCTACACATTGTTCTCTGCACTGTGCTTAGCAGCTGCAGCGCCTGGCACTTTGTCAGCACAGAACAACTTCAAGTTGGTTGAGGAGAGCGTGAGCAATCCGGACAACACACCGGCTCCAGTTTACCCAGTACCAAGCGAGCGTCAACTCAAGTGGAACGAAACAGAATACTATGCTTTCTTCCACTACGGCATGAACACCTACACCAACGAGGAGTGGGGTTCGGGCATGGAGCGCGAGACTGTATTCGCTCCGACACAGAAGCCAAACCCAAGACAGTGGCTCGAGGTAGCACAGAAGGCAGGCATGAAGGGCGGCATCGCCGTTGTCAAGCACCACGATGGCTTCTGCCTCTGGCCTACAGCTACAACAGATCACTGCACACGCCTATCTTCTGGTTATGGCAAGAACGTGGACATCCCTAAGGAGTTTGCTGAGGCAGCACGCGACCTGAAGATGAAGTACGGCTTCTACATCTCTCCGTGGGATATGTCAAGCCCATACTGGGGCAAGAAGGACAACAACGGCAACTACACCGACGAGTATGCAAAGCTCGTGTTCCTCCCACAGTGTGCTGAGCTTGCCAAGTACGGCGACGAGCAGTTTGAGATGTGGTTCGACGGTGCTACCGGCGGCGACCACGCTGGCGGATACGGCAGCTACACCTCTTCGCAGAAGCGCACTATCGACAACGCACAGACATACTACGACATTCCTAACCTGCGCGACTCTATCCACAACCTCCTCCCGAACGTAATCATGTGGGGCGTAGGTGGCGAAGCACGCTGGATTGGTAACGAGGACGGCGTATCGGGCGAGACATGCTGGTCTATGGGCGATGCTGAGTCGGGCAACGAGGACGCATGGCAGTGGGCTGCCGGCGAGAGCGATGCCAAGTCGACAAAGGGCTGGTTCTGGGATTCGAAGAAGAACAACGAGGCTAAGTCGGCTGAACGTCTCTTCCAGATGTATCTTGAGACAGTGGGCCGCAACGCTACATTCCTGCTCAACCTCCCGCCGAACAAGGCTGGTGTTATCGACCAAAGCCTCGTAACAATCATGGAGGACCTCGGCAACAAGCTCAAGACTCGTCTCGGCACTGACCTCGCTAAGAACGCTACCGTCACAGCCAACACCACACGTGAGGCTATGGGCAAGGGCAACTACGAAGCTAAGAACATGACCGATGGCGACAAGAACACATACTGGGCTGCACCTGACGGACAGAACACAGCCGAGATTACTCTCGAGTGGAGCACACCGCAGACTCTGCGCTACGTATCGCTCATGGAATACATCAAGCTCGGACAGCGCGTGAAGAAGTTCAAGATTGAGACCAGCGAGGATGGTGTGACATACACAAAGCGCGCTACACAGCAGACAATGACAACCGTAGGCTACAAGCGTATCATTCCGCTCAACGGTTCTACAGTTAGCAGCTACTCTGGCAGCGGCATCAAGGCTAAGTATCTGCGCATCACTATTGAGGACGCAAAGGCTTGCCCACTGCTCCACACCGTAGAAGTGTTCTAAACAAACCCTTACTCCATTAACTTAAAAACAAAGAAACAATGAACATAATGAAATATATGTGCCTTGCCGGTCTGTTCTTCCCTATCGCAGCCGTGGCACAGCAGGACAAGACTCTCTGCGACTTCGAGACTCCGGAGAGCTACAAGAGTGTTCGTGCATACGACACATGCCCTACCTCACCCTTCAACCTCAGCAACCTTAAGGGCAACGTGCAGGTTGTAGAAAACGACCTTAACGCTGAAGATTCAGAGTTGGGTTTCGCTCCTAATGGTTCAAACTACATCCTCGGCGTGCAGCGTTCACGCTATGGCAGCAACACTTTCGGCGCACTTGTTGAGCTGAAGGAGCCGCTCGCACTGAAGCGTGAGACCCAGTACGTACACGTTAAGTTCTACTCTACGCAGGACGCTCCGGTGATGCTCATCGGACTTGGCAACCGCGAAGACCGCCCTTGGCAGCCCGCTACAACAGAGCAGTTCTGGAGCGTGCCTACAAGCAATGTGCACGCAGGCGCATGGCAGGACGTAGTGTTCCCAATCATGGGTGCTAACGGCATCAACATCAAGAGCCTTCTCGTAGTGGTAGACCGCCAGTCGCCACACAACCAGATGAGCGACTTCGCCGTGTTCATCGACGACATCACACTCAGCAGCAAGGCTAACCCATTCTTCTCTAAGTCGGTTTACCCAATCAACTACGAGGAATCAACAGCTCACACACGTGGTGACGCGCGCTATGTAAAGAATGTTAAGCTCGGTTCACAGAGCGTAGCTATCAACCAGAACTCTGACAAGAAGCTCTACTTCAACAAGACCGAGAACATCTTCCTTGCAAAGCCAGGCGAGACCGTCACTCCGACTATTGACTGGAAAGGCGAATGGATGCACGGATATGCTTACCTCGACAAGGACGACAACGGTAAGTTTGACGTTGATTACACCAACAGCGGCGTAACAAATGCACGCGACCTTGTTTCTTACTCTTACTACAAGGACAAGAACAGTGCAGGCAAGAGTGCAAGCGGCGACTGCGGTGTTGGTCTTCCTTCGTTCGAGATTGACAACGACATGAAGCCAGGCATCTATCGTATGCGCTACAAGGTGGACTGGGACAACGTAGACCCAGGCGGCAGCACCGCAACAGGCAACCTCATCACAGGCAATGGTGGCGCGCTGATTGACGTACTCGTGAACATCCACAACGACGAAGTTAATCTTTTCCGTGCTACAGAAGAGAATGGTGGCGGCTTGAACGGCGACGTACTCCTTGCAGACGGCAATCAGCTCACCGGCCGCACAACTCCGTTCGGTAAGGCATTCAAGATTAAGTCAAGACCAGCAGAAGGCTTCGTGCTCGACTATATGAAGATTCGCCACGGCTACAACCTCGAGGGCGCAAGCACAAAGAACGAGAACCAACAGTGGAAGGAGTTCGTAGTGCAGGCTTCGCAGTTCGTTAACGGCGAATACACCATCCCTGCTAACTGCGTAGACGGCGATATCCGCATCGTACCGTTCTTCAAGAGCGACCCCACAAGCGTTAACGACGCTACAGTGAAGGCATTCGAAGTGAAGGCAGGTCAGGGCGAGATGACTCTCACAGCAGCTGTTCCGACACACGTAGACATCGTAAGCGTGCAGGGCAGCACTCTGTTCAACGGCACTGTAGAGGGCACACAGACAATCTGCGTACACAAAGGCGTTTACGTCGTAAACGGCGAGAAGGTGCTCGTAAAGTAAACTAATCGTTACTCACATATTGGGGATAGCAGTCAAGACTGACAGCTATCCCCTTTTCAGACTATAAACAACAACTATTATTATGACAAACAACCTACGCACAGCAATCGCCACCTTCATACTGGCGACAGCGATGACTCCAGCCGCAGTGCTGGCACAAAGCGCTTACCCCGTCAACTTCGACGAGAACGAGGCTGCTACGAACACGGGGCGCTACACCAACGCTATTCTGCTCTCAAGCAGCCACGGCACACAGCAGATTGACGTAAACCAGAAGACAGAGAAGCGTCTGTACATCAAACGCCTCGACGACTGTCTGCGCGCCAAGATTGGCGAGACGGTTTCGGTTGGATTTAATTGGAAAGGTACGTGGATGTGCGGATACGCATATATCGACTTCGGTAAGGACGGCAAATACGATGTCGACTACGACGATAATGGTGTGAACGCCATGAAGGACCTTATGACCTACTCCATGTACAAGAACAAGGACAGCAAGGGCGCAACCGTAAGTGGCGAGCCAAGCATCAATCCGCCGTCGTTCGCTATCCCACAGATGCTAAACCTGGCATCTATCGTATGCGCTACAAGGTAGACTGGGACAGCGTTGACCCTGGCGGAAACATCAGTAGCAATGGTATAAAGAAGAATGGTGGCGTGATTGTAGACACACGCATCAACGTGCATGGCGAGACGGCACACGTAACGGTGAAGGGTGCTGACGAAAAGAAAGGCACTCTCTCGCTTGCCGACTACAGCGCAGAGCTGAACAACCAGGACGTGGAGTTCGGAAAAGACCTCACCATAGCCATCGCCGTAAAGGACGGATATGACTTCAGCTCACTGAAGGTGAAGCACGGGTACTGCTTGGACGGCGAAGCTGTTGTAGACGGACTGCGCCAGTGGGAGGAGAACACCATCATGGCTTACTCTGCCAAGGACAACAAGCTCACCATACCTGCACGCTACATCGACGGCGACGTTGAAATAACCGTGAACTTCGCAGCCGAAGGCAATACTTCGGGCGACAACTACGCGCTCAACTTCGAGAAGGATCTCGCCCAGATGAATCCTACAGCCAACAGCCTCACAGAGTTCTCTATTACGAACAAGGCTGGCAAGAAGTCGGCTATCGCTATCCCTGAGGGCACTACCGTTTATCGCGACGCTCTCACTAAGGAAGTGAACGCCAAGCCGGGCGATGTGCTCACACCGGGCATCGCCTTCACTGGCGACACCGAGATGGGTGCATATCTCTATATCGACTACGATCAGGATGCAGCGTTCACAACGCCGCTCGACGAAACCGGAAAGCCTGTTGTTGGCAGCGAACTCGTTAGCTTCTCTGCGTATAACGGCAAGAACAGCAACGGCGAAGCTGCGGGCGCAACAACCGCAATGCCGTCGTTTAACATCCCCGACGACTTGCCTACCGGTGTTTATCGCGCTCGTCTGAAGATAGACAAGAACAACATCGACCCTGCTGGCGACTATAGCATGTCTGACGCTTTGCACATCGACAACTACAACGGATATATTGTCGACTTCCTCCTGAACGTGCACAACGATAACGGCAAGCTCGACATCGACGCACGTGGCGGACATATCGTTGGCTACGACTATAACGGCGTGACAGAAACAGCAGCATTTGGCAAGGCTATCGACCTCATGCCCCTTGCTCCTGCTGCCGGCTACAACGTGAAGAGCATCACCGTGCGTCACGGTCACAACCTCGACGGAAAGCAGTACATCAACGGCAACCGTCAGTGGGAGGAATACGAGGTGAAGGATGCTAAGAATGAAGAAGACTTCACCATCGACGCAGCTAAGGTGAACGGCGATGTGCGCGTGTCAGCCCTGTTCGAGGCTGACGGCACAGAGGAGTACAAGCTGCGCTTCGCTGACGAGTTCGACGGCAAGGACTACTCACTGCCTAACGCTAACGTATGGCACAACTGCACACGTGAGAGCCCCACATGGAAGCGCTTCACCTCGCAGACCGCTGAGGGACAGCAGAAGACAGCCTTCATACGCGACGGCAAGCTCGTCACACGCTGCATCAAGAACACCATCGCCGAAGAGGGCAACGTGGATATGATCAGCGGTGCCATCGAAAGCTCGGACAAGATGTACTTCACATACGGACGCATCGAGGGCCGTCTGCGCACCACTCCGCACGTAGGCAACTTCCCTGCCTTCTGGCTCATGCCGCAGGACAACTCTGCAGGCTGGCCTAACGCCGGAGAGATAGATATTTGGGAGCAGATAGACACCGAGAACAAGACATATCATACGGTGCATACTCACTGCACATACGATCTGCATCTGGCTCTGCCCAACTCTGGAAGCGCATATACCAACGCAGCCGACTATCACGTGATAACTCTCGACTGGACTCCGACATTGCTCACATGGTACGTTGACGGTGCGAAGGCATTCTCTTACGCTAAGTCGAAGCTGCAGGCTCAGCTCAACAAGGGTCAGTGGCCGTTCGACAAACCGTTCTACGTGATACTGAACCAGAGCGTGGGCAACAACTCGTGGGCAAAGGATGCGGACGTGAACTTCGAGTATGAAACTCTGTTCGACTACGTGCGTCTGTACCAGAAAGACGACGAGGGCGACATCTTCTCTACTATTAGCGACGTGAAGAGCAACGAGTCTTCTCTCGATGTCTATGCGCAGCAAGGCGGCGTGCTCCTCGTAGCACCCGAAACACAGCACGTTGAAGTGTACAACATCAGCGGTGCACGTGTATTCGCAGGTAGCGTGCAGGGTAACCGCTTCGTAAGCCTCGCCAAAGGCGTGTACATCGTAGCTGGCAAGAAGATTGTCGTAAAGTAACATCAGGAGGGTATGGCATCTTGCCATACCCACGCAGCCTAAAGCTGGCTGCCTAAAGCTGGCTACCTAAAACCGGCTATCTAAAGCCGGCTATCTAAAGCCGACTGCCTAAAAGATAGCTGATTATAAAAAAAGAAGTTTCGCAAGCCTGTCGGCTTGCGAAACTTCTTTTTTTATTGTCGTGTAGAGCGGAGCAAGGGTTTAATATCTAGAAAAACTAGAAAATCTAGAAGAACTAGAATATCTAGAAAAACTAGAAAGACTAGAATATCCAGAAAAAAACCATAGCATCTGAACATCCTAAAGCCATACAGTTTCTCGCTCCCTTACTTCTTTGGGAATGTCTTTGAGAGCGTTCCAAACTCGGCATCAGTGATGTGCGAGTGGAATGTGCTGCGTGTGACGGTTGTGCCGTAGTCGTCGGTGACGGCGAGGACAGCTACATACCAGTCGCGCTCAGCGTCAGAGAAGGTCCTCGTGAACGTGAACTTGCCGTTAAACTGCTTCACTGCCTCTGTTACGTCCTTTGCCTTGTCGGTAGTAGCCATGAAGTCTGCCCATGCCATAGACGGAGTCTCTACGTCGTAAGCGTTGAGAGCATTGTCCCAATCCCACTCCTTCATCACGAGCATACGTGCACTCTTGATAGACGAAGCCTTCGACTTGATGGTGTACTGTATGGCGAGGTCACCGTTGCCAACCTGATAATTGGTGACATCCACCTCGGGACAATCGTTGGCTGCCGCCGGTTTGATGTGAACATTGTCCACAGAAGCCTTCACCCAGTCACCGTTGGCATCCACAGCGAGTGCGCAGAACGTGTAGTCGTTCTCCTTATCGATATTCCACGCCTTGTACTCGCTGGCGTATGTAGCCCACTGCTCGGCAGAGAAGCTCACGCCCTGATTGTACATCAGTGCACTATAGCCATAGAGGTTGACGAACTCGTCGATAGACTTCGTAGAACCGAGCACAAGGTGCAGCGACTTAAATCCGTTGCCCGGCTTCACGTCGAACTCAGGCTTACCCTCGGCGTTCAGTCCGAGATACTCTACGCTGAGCGCCAGATTGCTCACGCCTGCCTCTGTAGTGCGCACAGTGGCGTATTTCAGCTCCGAACCAAGCACCAACTTCTCATCTTTCTCTACGAGGTCGCACACCACAATGTACTGAGTCTCGCCTGCAGCGACGAACTGCGTTACGCCACTTGTTTTCTCGCCATCGGCGACGGTATATTCCTTTGTGCCTACGCCTTCGAAGCCATATCCGCCAGCCTGCATAAGCGTAGAGAACACCTGCTTCTTCTCGGCTTCGGTCATCTCCGAGAGCGATGCACCACCGAAATACTCCATAAGGAAGAATTTTAGGTACGACTCGCTGACACACATCTGATAGTAAGGCTGATCGGCTGTGCGTGCCTGCACCTTGTATCTCACGTAGTTCTTGCCGGCTGTCAGGTCAGCGATTTCCACCTTTGCCTGTTCTGGCACGCCCACGGGTCGTCCGAACGCGATGTAGTCGTCAGCGCCCAACATCACTGTTTCTATTGTCTTATTGCCTTTATTGAGGAATACCTTCTGCTGCGCCTCGGCAGTAGCTACGAACGCCATGGCGAGGGCAAATACTGATAATATAGTCTTTTTCATAATCTGTTTCTCGTTAAAGTTTTAGAGTCGTGTTACATTGCCCTCGTAGTGTCCCTTGAGCGCACCCTTGTACTTCTTGATGTTGAACACTGTGAAGTCAACATTAGCCTTGCCGTCGGCAAACGTCAGTTTAGCGTTGCCACCTAAAGCGAGTGCTGCAGTGCCTTTGACTGTAGCCTGCGAGTAGGTAACGCCGGCATACTTCACAGAAACCTTTGCGTTCGTCTCGTCGCCCGAGAAGCCGTGCAAAGCGTCGTCGTTGACGAAGGCGTCGGGCATAGTAACCACGATGTCAGCATCAGCCATGCCAGCCAATGTCGTCACGCCTGCCTTTGCAGAGAGATAGACAGTGTAGACACCAGCAGCGTCGTCGTGTGTGAGCACTGCCGACTTCAGGTTGACAGACTTGCCGTCAGCCACGCTGTAGACGCTTGGCAGAGCGAGCGTGTACTCCTTCGGTGTACCTTCTTCGTAAACCACGTCGAGTGTGCGGTCGGCTTTATTGCCGAGTTTCTCGATGTTGAGCTTGATGGTGTATGTGCCGTTGCCGTTGTCGAGCACCGAGATTGTGCCCGTAGCCGAAGCCGAAGCACCGTTACTGATGTCTATAGTCTGCGCATTGTTCACGTCGGTCACGTTGTCGACGAAGGTCAGCTCATACTTCTGATTGCCCTGCACGCTAAGCACTCTGCCGTCCATGCTGCTCTGCGGCACGAAGAGGCGCACGTAGTAGTAGCAGTTTGTAAGTTCGTTGGCATTGTCGATATTGCCCGGGGTGAGGTAGAAGTTGATGCCGTCAGTCTTCTTCTCGGCGAAGACAGCACGCATTTCGTAGCGCTTGCCATCGACGGTGAAGTGGTTAGGGGTCTCCTTCATCTCAGTGACAGCACCATTGTATTGAGCAGCGAAGAGCACCTCGCCGCTCTTCGGCATAGCCTGCATGTGCAGCGAGAGCTTGTCCTCGCTGATAGACACATTGAGCGAGCCGCCAGTGTAGTAAGTGCTCCAATCGGCAGAGGTGACGGTCACGGGTTCGTAATCATCGTTTTTCTTCGCCTCATCAACATCTGTGTACGCCACCTGGAAGAATTCGTTATCAGCATCAAACTCGTTATTGAACGTGCTGAACGTCAGTTCCTTGTCGAGCAGCGCAGGTGTCAGTGCCACCTGCAACAGCTTGCCACCTTTAAGCATGGCATCTACCGTGGTGCAACCTTCGAGCGTAGAGAGGTACACACACTTGTAATTATTCACCGTAGTAATCAACGCCGACTTCATCTCAATCACCTCGTCGCCAATCTTCACGCAGTTGCCGTCGAGTTTAACCTTCTTTTCGAACGTGATGTTGTCCACATTCTTGCCCACCTCATAGGCAGACACGATAATTCCGTTCTTCACAACGAACACGCTGTCGGGTGTTGCAGCCTTAGCCATTGTCTGCATGGCGAAGCCTACGAGCATGGCGAAAAGTAAAAATATCTTCTGTTTCATTGTACTCAATTTAATTATTAAGTGTTAGCGATTAAGTATCAACTATTAAGGGTCAACAATCCGGTGTTAGCGCTTAACCATCTTCAGCGACTGGTTCTCTGCCTTCACTACATACACTCCGGCAGCCAACTGCGTAGCGTCAATCGTCGCCTTGCCGTCGTGTGCCACTGCTTTAGCAGCGAGTGTGCCGTTGGCTGTGTACACCTCGAGCAGTTTGCCGTCGGTCATGCCCTCAGCCGTGATGACGTAACCGTTAGAACGCAGCGTAATGGGCGACTGCTTCGTGAGCTGCACCAAACCCGTTGTCGAGCCTGTCAGCTGTATCTTGTCCACTTTCTCCAACTCGTGGGTTGCCACTGCCTCACCGCTCTTCGAGAGGAGTTTCACGTTGCCGTCGGCTACTGTAAGCTTCGCCACTTGCGACATCTGCACCTCATGTGCAGAACCATCGAGATAAAGTACATTTACCTTGCTCTCTTGCGCAAAGGACGGGGTGGAAACAGCGCAAAGGAGTAGGGCTGCAAAGAAATAACCTTTAATCATAAAATTTGCTTTTAGTTTTTCAATTTACTCTTATAATTGCTTATTTAATCACAAAATTAGTCAATATTGTAATACAAACCAACTTTTAACTAAAGATTTATTAGTTTTTGCCCTGTTATATGCATTAATTCATAAGTTTTGAGTGGATGTAAAGTCTGTTTACGTATCACTATTTACGACCGGCGGCGGACGGAATCTGATCGGGCGGCGGACGGAATCTGATCGGACGGCGGACGGAATCCGATCGGGCGGCGGACGGAATCCAATCAGGTGGCGGACGGTAGGAGGGTATGGCATCCCTGCCATACCCACGCAATATACCAACTATCAAGCAGTAGTAATGCAACAAGAAGGCTGCGTGGGACGGTAGGAGGGTATGGCATCCCTGCCATACCCACGCAATCTACCAACTATCAAGCAGTAGCAATGCAACAAGAAGGCTGCGTGGGTATGGCAAGGATGCCATACCCTCCTAATACAGAAAAAGCCCAGGGCGCGTGCGCCCTGGGCTTTATTGTTATTTGGACGAGTCCGAATTAGAGGTTCGGGTTCATCTTTGTCCACTCTGCTACTGGAGGAACGATGCCGAGATCAACGATCTCATCGCGCATCTTGCAGAGGTGCTCGTAAGACTTAGCGAGAGAAGCAAGCTCCTCTTCTGTGCCTGTAGGCTGTGTGAAGTGAACACCTGTCTTGTCGATTGTAGAAGGCATAGCCATCATCACGTTCTTGAAGCCACACTTCTCGCAGTTTACGTAGCAACCTGCTGGCAATGTGAACTTCTCGCCACCCATAGCAGCCTCGATCATCTTAACTGCGTTGTAAGCTGGGCTCTGGAATGAAGAACGGCCGCGGAGCTTGATGATGTTAGAACCACCCTGAACGGTGTGGTGCTTGATCTCTTCCCAACGCTCTGCCGAGAGACCCATCTCTGAGAGAGGCTTGCCGTCTACCTTAACCTGAGAAACGAATACTGCCATCTGCTCGCCGTGACCACCGTATGTGTGAGCGCCAGTCACCTTGTCCTGCTGTACGCCGAACTCGAGGGCGAGAGCCTGCTGCAGACGTGTAGAGTCGAGAGCAGCGAGTGATGTGAGCTGGTTTGGCTTCAAACCTGAGTGGATGAGAGCTGTGAGGGCTGTAACGTCAGCCGGGTTGAAGATAACAACAACGTGCTCTACCTCCGGGCAGTACTTCTTGATGTTGTCGCCGAACTCTGCTGCGATCTGGCAGTTGCCCTTCAAGAGGTCCTCACGTGTCATGCCGTCCTTACGCGGAGCACCACCTGAAGAGATGATGTACTTAGCGCCTGTGAATGCTTCCTTCGGGTCTACTGTGTAAGTTACGTTAGCGCCCTTGAAAGCGCACTGCTGAATCTCGTCGAACACGCCGTGTACACCTGGCTCGTAGATGTCGTAGAGACAGATGTTAGGAGTAAGACCGAGCATAAGCGCGCTCTGTACCATGTTTGAACCAATCATACCGCCGGCACCGACGATCAAAAGCTTTTCGTTAGATAAGAATGCCATAATAAATAATGTTTATTATATTAATAATTGAATTTCGTTTACTAACTGCAAAGATACAACTTTTTTGAAATATACAAACGTTTCTCGAAAATTATAGTGTTGTTTAATCTTAAAATCTGTATATTTGCAATACCTAATTATTTTTATATGACAGATACGAAGAATACTATAGCCGCACGACTCGCCGCACTGCGCGAGGAGATGCAGCGCGAGGGGCTCTCGGCATTCATTTTCCCGAGTGCCGACCCGCACATGAGTGAGTATGTTCCAAAGCGTTGGGAGGGACGCAAGTGGATATCGGGCTTCGACGGTTCGGCTGGCACGGCGGTGGTCACGCTCCGTTCGGCTGCGCTCTGGACCGACTCGCGCTACTTCATCGCTGCCGAGCAGCAGCTCGAAGGCACCGAGTTTCAGCTGATGCGCGAGCGCATGGAGAGCACACCGTCTATTGCCGACTGGCTGGCACGCGAACTGCAGGATGCCGACTCTACGGAGGTGGGCATCGACGGCATGTGCATCGCGAAGGGCGAGGCTGAGGGGCTGAAGGCGGAACTGAGACATGCCGGCGGACTCACGCTGCGCACCAATCTCGACATCCTCAACCGCGTGTGGACAGACCGTCCGCCGGTGCCGCTGAACAAGGTTGAGATTCATCCGCTCGAATACGCCGGCGAGTCGGTGGCTGAAAAGCTCTGCCGCATACGCACCGAGATGCGCCGCGCAGGCGCAAGCTGTATGCTCGTGACGCAGCTCGACGACATTGCCTGGACGCTCAACCTGCGCGGAACCGACGTACATTGCACACCGGTGTTCGTGGCGTGGCTCATCGTCGGCGAGGAGAGTGCCACATTATATATAAAGGAGGAGAAGCTCACGCCCGACGTGGTCGACTATCTGCACGCTGAAGGCGTGGCTATCGACGAATACGATAATATCATCGCGGCACTCAACGAGTGCGACGCGCCAACGATGCTCGTCGACCCTTCTACCGTGAACAGCACCTTGGCGCAGCCACGCGGCAACTACACGGTTGTGTCGGCTCCGTCGCCCATCCCTACGATGAAGGCGGTGAAGAACCACACGGAGCGCGAGGGCTTCCGTCGTGCTATGGAGCGCGACGGCGTGGCTATGGTGCAGTTTCTGAAGTGGTTGGAGGAGGCGGTGCCGAAGGGCAGCGAGACGGAGCTGACGGCGAGCGCGAAGCTCTATCAGCTGCGTGCCGGACAGCCTAAGTTCCGCGACATCTCGTTCGACACTATCGCTGCCTATGCCGATCATGCTGCCATCGTCCACTATGAACCGACTCCGCTCACCGATGTGAAGCTCGAACCGAAGGGCTTGCTGCTGCTCGACAGCGGAGCGCAGTACAGCGACGGCACAACGGACATAACGCGAACCATAGCTCTTGGCGACGTAACCGACCGCGAACGCCGCGTCTACACGTTAGTGCTGAAGGGTCACCTGGCGTTGCAGAACCTCTGCTTCCCACGCTCGGCATCGGGCACGCAGCTCGACGCGGTGGCACGCACGGCGATGTGGCGCGAGGGCATGAACTTCATGCATGGCACGGGGCACGGCGTAGGCTCGTATCTCAGCGTGCACGAGGGTCCTCACCAGATACGCCAGGAGTATCGTGGGGCACCGATGGTGGAGGGCATGACCGTAACCGACGAGCCGGGTCTGTACCTCGACGGACGTTTCGGCGTGCGCATCGAGAACACGCTGCTCACCGTGCCTTACGTAACGACGGAGTTCGGACGCTTCCTGCGCTTCGAACCACTCACGCTCTGCCCCATCGACACAAAGCCGATAATCAGCAGTATGCTCAGCGACGAGGAACGACAGTGCCTCAACGCCTACCACGCTATGGTGTACGAGCGTTTGGCACCGCTGCTCGACGAGGAGCATCGGGAGTGGCTTGCAAATAAAACGAAAGCGATGGAATAATAGGAGGGTATGGCATCCTGCCATACCCACGCACCCTTCTACGGATATATCAACTAAACACAAGTGGATGCGTATGCTAAACACAAGTGGATGCAAGGGTATGGCAAGATGCCATACCCTCCTAAATTACTAAGAAAGAATATCCTTAAACGCGAAGTTCGCGAGGATAGACGTTGACTGACTCAGCATACGGATGAACTCCTGTGCTGAGTTTTTCATATACGAGTCTTTCAGCAGATGTATGCAACCGTCCATCTCATTGTCGGCTGCGTCAATGGGCACAGCCTTCATGTTGGGTTGCAGAATAGTTGTCGATTCAGAGAGTATCGTCACGAGATTGCTGCGACGCAGCAGGTCGAAGATTATGTTCACGTTGTTCACCTCAACCATGATGCGATAGTTCAGCCCCTTGCCCTCCACAAGATGATCGAAGGCGTTGCGAGCCTGCAGCCCCTTGCACGGCAGTATGAGGTCGTAACGTTCAAGGTCAGTGAGGCGCAATGAGGACTGGCGTGCTAATGGATGGTTCTCGTTGACGATGGCAGCGAGGCGGTTGCTGAAGATAGCCCGGCTGTCTACCGCTTTATCCTTCTTGAGCGGTTTGAAGGCGAGCACGAGGTCGAGCTCGCGCTTCTTTAGTCCGTCCATCAGCTCCTGCATAGAGCGGTAGCTGATGTTTAACTTCACATGCGGATAGGTGCGTAGGAAGGCGATGAGCGTCTCAGCCATGATGTTGCTGAACGAATAAGTGACACCGATGTTCAGTTCGCCCGTCAGCATCTCCTTCAAGTCGTTCATGTGGTCGATGCACGCATCTGCAGAGTTCACGGCATTCTGTGCATACGGCAGCAACTCCTTTCCAGCCTCAGTGAGGTACACCTCATGCGAGTTGCGCTCGAAGAGCGGCAGACCAATCTCCTGCTCCAGATGCGATATCTGCTGCGAGAGAGTGCTCTGCGTGATGTATAGCTTGCGCGCAGCCTCGGAGAAGTTGAGCGTCTCTGCCACCTTCAGAAAGTATTTCAGTTGTCGTATTTCCATATCTATTATATATTAAATGCAAAAATACAACATTTATTTTATTTCTACAGCACTCAGGTCGACGAACTCTCCATTCTTGCGTTTGCGTTCAACAAGCATATTGAAGAGTTTGCGCTTGCGGTCGCCTTCGATAAAGCGGCGGAAGAAGATGTTCGGTATAGCCACACCGAGGGCGATGCAGATGATAGCGAGCGAAGCCTTGATGGCGTTGTTCATGCCCACCGTCACTTCGCCTACCACGCCGTGCATCTCGATGAAGGCGAAGAGGGCGCGATACATAAGCACACCGGGCACCATAGGGATGACACTCGGGATGGTGATGCACTGATGGGGCACGTGGAACCAGTGGCGTGCTTTGATAACGATAACACTGATAAGTGCCGAACCGGCAAGCGAGCCGATAGTCAGACCCATGTCAAGTCCGATATTGCCGTTGCTCGGACCGAGATTGACGAAGTTGCGGAAGCACACGGCGATGATGCCACCCACGGCGACAACCGGCAGGAGTCGGCGCGGTATGCTGAAGATGGTAGAGAAACCCATAGCCGAGACGGCTGCAGCTACGGCAAACTCCCAATACTCGTGATGCGGAATCATCGTGAGGTCTTTCACGAAGTTGTCGATGCCGCACACCTTAATGGCGAAGGCGATGCCGAACGCCATGGAGAGAACCATCAACAGCGTGTTCAGAGCACGCACCATGCCCACCTCGATGTAGCCGTCGAGCATGTCGCTCACGAAGTTGATGAGCGGAACGCCGGGCACGATGAACAAGGCACACGCCATAAGCGGATGCCACGGCGTAGAGGAGTGCATAAACTCGGGCAGAGCACCGGCTATGGACGGCGTGAGCGAGAGGAACGTGGTGGCCCAAGCAATGAGTGTGGCTACGAAAGCTGCTATGCCAATAGCTACATAGTTGTTGCAGCCACGTGTGGGCAGGAACATACGCAAGCGGAAGCCGAGGATGGCTGCTAAAGAGCAGTAGAAGAACGCAGGCCAATCGCAACCGAACTGCACACAGAAACCACCGCAGGCAAAGCCGCCACCGATAGCCACCTGCCACGGTGTGAAGCTACGCGGTGTCTTCTGAATGTCATCAAGAGCCTTCTCGTACTGGTCGAGCGAATAGTCGTTGCTTATTGCGCTCCACGTGAGCTTGCTTATCTTAGCAATAGAGGTGAGGTTGATACCGTGCTTCTCGCAGCGTTGAAACTTTGTGAACGAGTGCTCGGTGTCGCTATAGTTCACCATGAGCACATTCCAGTTGATGTAGAAGTGCAGGTAGCGTTCGTCGAGACTGAGGAAGGCTGCGGCACGCTTCATAGTGCGACGGATACGCGAGGTGTCGGCAGCACTCTCCATCAGTATGCTTCCAGTACGCAGAAGCAGGTCGAGTTTGTGCTGCAGCTCGGCTGCTGCCACTTTAGACGGGTTGTTTGGATTGCCACATTGGCAAGTTGCTTGCATTGTTTCTATTGTATTGTTATCCATTTATTTGTATTTACCAAGACTTGCAGAAAGAGTAACCATAGGAGGGCATGGCATCTTGCCATGTTCATGCACGTTGCATGTCATACGCACGCGAGCTGCATTTGAGGCTGCGGATGCGAGCAGCCTTTGAGGCTGCGTGGGTATGGCAAGATGCCATACCCTCCTAAGTTACCCTGAAACATATTAACTACTATTAAAACATTATCTTTATTATCAATTTATCCGAACACGAATATCAGTATCTGTATCGTGACGATGCGCAGGAACATTGCGAACGGATAGACATTAGCGTAGCCCACATTAGGCGCATCGACAGATGTCTGGTCGCGAACATAAGCTAAAGCCGAGGGGTTGGTATTGGCTCCTGCAAGCACACCGAGCAGAGTGTAATAGTTGATGTGGAACAGATACTTGCCGATGATGCCACCCAAAATGACTGGTATCATGGTGATTGCTACACCATAGCCTATCCATGTCATACCACTCTCCGACACTACGGTCTGCATAAACTGCTCGCCCGTGCCGAGACCTACGCACGCAAGGAAGATGCAGATGCCCACTTCGCGCAGCATGAGGTTGGCAGATATGGTGTTGTACGTCACGAGGTTGTACTTCGGACCGAAGTAGCCGATGAGGATAGCCACGATGAGCGGACCGCCGGTGAGTCCGAGGCGCAAGCTCTCGTTGATGCCGGGGATGAAGAACGGGATGTTGGCGAAGATGCAACCGAGCATGATGCCAAGGAACACCGGTATGAGGTTCGGGTTGTTAAGGCGTTTCATCTGGTTGCCGAGCATCTTCTCGGTGTGGGCGATGGCAAGCTCCGTACCCACAACGGTGAGGCGGTCGCCGAGCTGCAGCTTCAACGAGCCGGTAGCGATGAGGTCTACACCGTTGCGGTTCACACGTGTAACGTTGGTGCCCAAGTTGGTGCGAATTTGTAGATGACTGAGCGACTTGCCGTTGATGTCGGGCTTCGTGACGAGGATGCGACGCGTAATAAGTTCGGTGCCGAACTTGTCATCAGCCACCTCCACCTTCTCGCCAAGCAGTGCGATGATTGGGTCCTCAACCGTAGGATGAGCCACCACGCGCAGTATGTCGCCCTCGCCTATCACGGTCTGACCGTTCACAAGCTCGTCGTGCTCGTTGCTACCGCAGCGTATGATACGCGACACCATGAAGTCGCGCTTCAACAACTGGCGTATCTGCTTTATGTCGTCGCCGAACACCATCGAGTTGGTCACCTTCACCGAGAAGGTGTTCAGTGTCATCTTCTCCAAGTGACCCATACCGCGCTTCGCATCGGCTTCTTCCGTCTCCTTGTTCACGCGCAACACATATCTCAATATAGCGAACGAGATGATCACGCCGAGCGCACCCATCGGGTAAGCGATGGCATAGCCCGTGGCGATGCTCGGAGCGTCGATATGGCGCAGGTCGCTGTATGCCTGCTGGGCAGCACCAAGACCGGGAGTGTTGGTAACGGCACCTGAAAGGATGCCTGCCATAGTGGTGAACGGCGTACCAGTGAAGCTATAGATAATAAGTGTTGTAACGATGCTGAGTGCCACAACAATCATGCTGAGCATATTGAGACTCTTGCCTCCGTCCTTGAACGAAGAGAAGAAGCCAGGACCTACCTCAAGACCAATAGAATAAACGAAAAGTATCAAGCCAAACTCCTTGAGGAAGTGGAGCAGATGGGCATCAAGATTGAGCGAGTAATGACCGAAGATGAGTCCGATGAACAAAATCCAAGCGAGTCCGAGCGACACACCTTTCACCTTCAGCTTGCCAAGACTCAAGCCTAACGTGATAACGAGGGCGAGAATCATCACCGAGTGTGCCACGCCACCACCCCATAAGTCGGGGAAACCATAAAACAGATTTCTTAAAATTTCCATATCTCTTATGCCATTGATTAATTTTCTATGCTATATATAATAATGTACGAAGTCATGTGTTGTGATTTCCGTTTTGCGATTGCAAAGGTATTGATATTACCGAAAGCAAAAAAACTTTTATGTTTAAATTTCACGAACGCGGCTAAAGGTTTTCTCAATCGCAAATCCACCCTTTTTACTCTTTTACTTTTTACCCTTTTACTTTTAAAAGCCCTTTTTTATTTTTTTACTCTTTTACTTTTTTACTTTTATTTGTACCTTTGCTTAAAAATCAGACAAATAGTATGAACGTAAAACTTCGCGGCACACTTTGTGGCGTGGGCGCAGCCGTGTTCTACGGTACCAACCCGCTCGGCGCCATGAATCTGTACCAGGACGGTATCAGTGCCAACTCTACCCTTTTCTATCGTTTCGGACTCGCTATTGTGATGCTCGGCGTGATGATGCTGGTGCAACGTAAGAAGTTCGGCGTGACACGCAGCGAACTACTCCTGCTTGCTATCTTAGGCATGTTCATGGGCTCGTCGTCTGCGTCGTTATTCATCAGTTTCAACTACATGGACGTGGGCATCGCCTCCACACTGCTATTCGTATATCCGGTTATGGTGGCGGTTATTATGGCGTTGCTGTTCAAAGAAAAAGTGACCCCAACGACAGCCGTCTCCATCATGCTTGCGTTTGGCGGCATAGCTCTGCTTAACCAGAGCTCGGACGGATCGTCACTCAGCACGTTGGGCGTGCTGCTTGTCATGGCTTCGTCGCTCACCTACGCTGTATATATCGTCGTGGTGAACAAGTCGAAGCTGCGGATGTCGTCGGTGAAGCTCACGTTCTACGTGCTCATCTTCGGTTTAATGACCATTCTCGGCTACACCTTCGCCATGGGCGAGACGGTGCAACTGCTCACCACACCGCACCAATGGCTGTATGCAGCGCAGCTTGCACTGATGCCGACCGTGCTCTCGTTAGTGCTAATGGCGATAGCCGTTAAAGATATTGGCTCTACACCAACCGCAATTCTTGGTGCGCTCGAACCGATAACAGCCGTTGCCATCGGCTGCTTCTGCTTCGGCGAGTCGTTCACAACACGCCTCGCAGTGGGCATAGCACTCATCCTCACCGCCGTGTTGCTCATCATCGGTGGCAAGCAGATGTCGCCACAACGCGTCACCGTGGCATTCACGCGCTTAGGACGCATGATTGTGAAAACATGGCGCTGGAAGTCGTAGGCTTGCAGAAGACATTAACCATAGCGGAGGCTTTGAAATAAGCCCGAAAGATAGACAAACACCTTCGGGGCATTTCAAAGCCTCCGCTATTATAAAAGCCCTTACATGAACGGCACCATATATATAGGAACACAAAGGACGTTGCCATCTTTCTTCAAATCCTTTGTATAAACAAGGTATTTATTTTGAACACGCGATGAGTATTTTTCAACAAATCTGTCAAGCGACGTATGGGTTGTATAGCCCGATGATTTCACTTCTATAGGCGACACTTTACTGCCATCAGCTATCAAGAAATCAACTTCATAATAGCCTTTGCCGTCAGCCTTGCGTACAGTGTGATAATAGAGTTCTTTGCCCGTAGCACGCAACATTTGCGCTACCACATTCTCATATACATATCCCAAATTTGCATCAAGCTTGTCACTAAGCAACTTCTGATAAATGATATTATCGGTGAATTCGCGCGACTTAAACGCCATTGTTACAAACAGCCCCGTATCGCCTGCATACATTTTGAAATATTCTGGATCTTTGGTAAGCGCAAGACCTACATTGGGGTCATCGCAGTGAAAAGCGGCGTTAATCACCCTTGAATCTTCCATCAATCGCACAATCTCAACAACCCTGTCATACTTCTCTCCTGAAATGACTGAAGAAATCTTGTAACGCGATACATTCTTACTCAACTGAGCAGGTATAGCGTCGAAAATTGCTGCCGCCTTCCCTGTCTCATCTATCTTGCCAAAGTCTTCTTCGTAAAGACTTATTATGCCACGTTTCACCGTATCTACAGCACTCAAGTCGTTGCTCGCTATATATTTAGCTACAGCTTGTGGCATTCCGCCTACCAACATATACAAGCGGAAGTTGCGCATCATCTTACGATGGGCTGCATCGCCGAGAGGTTTTCTCGATTCAAAAAGCTTGCGAAGCAATGGTATTGACGCTGTATCGCCCAATGCCCATCGAAACTCTTCAAAATCCATTGGATACATTGGCAACCGCACTTCTTCACTCGGTATCACTATGTCTTTTATATTCTTACGTATGGAGATTAGCGAACCGGTTTCAATATAATCATAACGATGGTCTTTAACAAGGTGTTTTATAGCCTGCCGAGCCAACGGATTTTGTTGTACTTCATCAAACACTATGACCGACTTGCGCTCATAGAGTGTTGTTCCGTATATCACTTGCAAACGCAGAAACAAATAGTCGAGATCGGTAATATCCTTAAACAGCCCGTTCACCTCCTCCGAATTCTGTGAGAAATCAATCAAAATGAACGACTTGTATTCGTTCTTTGCAAATTCTTCTACAAGCGTTGACTTGCCAATACGTCGCGCTCCTTCAATGAGCAAAGCAGTTTCGCCATTTGACTCCTGCTTCCAACGGAGCATCTTATCATAAAGTTTTCGTTTGAACACCATATTTTCTCCTCTTTTTACATGTCTTTTCATGTGCAAAAATAAGTATTTTACCGAATACCGCAAAATTTATTTCCCCGTTTTTGCCGAATACCGCAAAATTTGTTTTGCCGTTTTTGCCGAATACCGCAAAATTTTCCAGCCAAATGCCACAACAAAACGCAGCCAAATGCGAAGCGGCTGAACACACGACAACGCCCCAAGTGCTTAACGCCGAACAGCTATTCGTGCTTCCTCCCACCCCTTATATTAAATATCCGTAAAAAGCGAAGCAAAACGTCGGCGGTTTGCGGATATTTTTGTTACTTTGCTACATATTATATACATATGATACATCTGAAAGATATTAACAAGACTTACCAGGGTGCGCAGCCGCTGCATGTACTGAAGGGAATCACACTCGACATTGCCGAGGGAGAGTTCGTTTCTATCATGGGTGCGTCGGGCTCGGGCAAGTCTACTCTGCTCAATATTCTCGGTATTCTCGACAACTACGACTCGGGCGAATACCTGCTCGGCGGCACGCTCATCAAAGACCTCTCGGAGACGCGAGCCGCAGAGTACCGCAACCACATGATTGGCTTCATCTTTCAGTCGTTCAACCTTATCTCGTTCAAGACCGCCGTGGAGAATGTGGAGCTGCCGCTCTACTACCAGGGCGTGGCGCGACGCACACGCCACAAGTTAGCGATGGAATATCTCGACCGACTCGGACTGACGCAATGGGCTGACCACTACCCAAACGAGATGTCGGGCGGACAGAAGCAGCGCGTGGCAATAGCACGCGCACTGATCACAAAGCCGCAGATAATACTCGCCGACGAGCCTACGGGCGCACTCGACTCGAAGACTTCAGTGGAGGTGATGGAGCTGCTCAAGACTCTTAACGCTGAGGAGGGAGTGACGACTATCGTCGTGACGCACGAGAGCGGCGTGGCTAACGAGACAAACAAGATTGTACACATCAAGGACGGCATCATAGGCAAGATTGAGGAGAACCTCGACCACACCGCACGACCGTTCGGCATCAACGGCATAATGAAGTAAAGGCACATGCGCGACATATTCATCGAAATACTCACCACTATCAAGCACAACCGGCTGCGCACTGCGCTGACCGGTTTCTCCGTAGCATGGGGCATCTTCATCCTCATCGTTCTGCTCGGAGCAGGCAACGGCTTGATAAACGCCACGATGGGCAACTCAAGTCGCTATCTGTCGACCTCAATGGTGGTGTCGGGTGGTGCTACATCGAAGGCTTACGACGGATTGGGCGAAAATCGCGATGTGCAGCTCAACGATAAGGACTTCAATATCACAAGCAAGGGTTTTCCTAACAACGTGAAGAGTGTGGGCGCAGAACTATCGCAGCAGGGCGAAACGCTCGTCAACGGCAGCGACTACACCACGGGCATCAATCTGAGCGGTGTCTATCCGAACGATGTCGAGATAAACAAGCGGACGATGATTTGCGGACGCTTCATCAACGAACTCGATCTGAAGGAACGTCGCAAGTCGATAGTTATCTCCTCGGACATGGCGAAGGAGCTGCTACCACAGTCGCCACTCAGTCTGAACGGACAAATGATACGCACAACGACGCTCGCCTTCCGCGTAGTAGGCATCTACGAGAGTCAGAAGAACAGCATGGGCAATGATGCCTTCATACCGTTCACCACGTTCCGCGCCATATACAACAAGGGCGACAAGACGGGCAACATCGTCTTCTCGTTCAGCAATCTCAACTCGGAAGCTGAGAATGAGGCGTTCGAGAGCGACTATCGTGCGAGAATAAACCGACAGCATCGTGCTGCGCCCGACGACGAGAACGCCATCTGGATATGGAACCGCTTCACGCAGGCACTGAGCATGGACACCGCCACCGGTCTACTGCGCACCGCGTTGTGGGTGATAGGCATACTGACACTCATATCGGGCATCGTGGGGGTGTCGAACATCATGCTCATCACCGTGCGCGAACGCACACACGAGTTCGGCATACGCAAGGCTATCGGTGCAAAACCGTGGTCTATACTGCGCCTCATCATCATTGAGAGCATCGTCATTACAACCTTCTTTGGCTACATCGGCATGGTGCTCGGCATCGCAGCCAATCTATATATGGATGCTACTATCGGGCAGGAGACCATCGACAACGGACTCTTCGCCATACAGATGTTCACCAACCCCACCGTGGGCATTGATGTCTGCGTGAAAGCCACACTACTGATGATTGTAGCCGGCACTCTCGCCGGTATGGTACCAGCTCGCAAGGCTGCCAAAATCAGACCGATTGAGGCGTTGAGAGCGGAGTAGCCCCTCCCAACCCTCCCCGTCGGGGAGGGCTTAGAAAAACCTTGTCACCTCGGCTTAGAAAGGCCTAAGAAGGCTTAGTTCGGCTTAGAAAAAAACAGAGAAAACAATGATACGATTCGACACAGACCGCCTGCGTGAAATCCTCGACACGCTATCCCGCAATAAATCGCGCACCTTCCTCACCGGATTCGGCGTGTTTTGGGGCGTGTTCATGCTTGTCGGACTCATCGGTGGTGGCGACGGTATGAAGGAGATAATAAACAAGAGTCTCGACGGCTTCGCCACCAACTCCGCCGTAGCATGGGCGCAACAGACCACCATACCACACCACGGATTTCGCAAGGGACGCCAGTGGACGATGAACTACGACGACGTGAAGCGACTGAAGGCGCACGTGCCCGAGCTTGATGTCGTCACACCAACCATAACACGCTGGGGTGCGAGTGCCACACACAGCGACAAGCACGCGACGTGCATCGTGAAGGGCGTGATGCCCGACATGCAGGAGGTGGCAGCCCCGAAGATGTACTACGGACGCTATATCAACGAGATGGATATCAGCCAGGGACGCAAGGTGTGCGTCATCGGCAAACAGGTGTACAAATCGCTCTTCACCAATGGCGGCGACCCATGCGGACAAGTGATACGCATCGACTCTATATATTATAATGTAGTAGGTGTCAACTATAGCGATGGCAACATAAACATCAACGGTAGCGACGAGCAGGCTGTGATAATGCCCATCACACTCGTGCAGCAGGTGTACAACCGCGGCCATAGCATCGACCTGCTCTGCATGACGGGCAAGCCGGGCGTGAAGATGAGCGACATCACCGACCGCATACGCAGCGTGATAGCGCAGGCACACGACGTGAGTCCGAAGGACGACAAGGGCGTGATGATATTCAACACCGAGATGATGTTCTCGATGGTCGACAGCATGTTTCAGGGCATCAACCTCCTCATCTGGCTCGTGGGCATAGGCACATTGCTCGCCGGAGCCATCGGCGTGTCGAACATCATGATGGTGACGGTGCGCGAACGGACCACGGAGATAGGCATACGCCGCGCCATAGGTGCTACGCCACGCAGCATTCTCTCGCAGATCATCTCCGAGAGCATACTGCTCACCTCCATAGCCGGCATGAGCGGCATCCTCTTCGTAGTCATCATACTACAGGCACTTGAGATGGCAAACACCACGGACGGCATCATCAAGGCTCACTTCCAGATTAGCTTCTGGACAGCCGTCGGTGCTGTGGCAGTGCTCTCGCTGCTCGGCGTGCTCGCCGGACTCGCCCCTGCCATGAGAGCCATGAGCATTAAACCGGTCGACGCCATGCGCGACGAGTAGCCCCTCCCAACCCTCCCCGTCGGGGAGGGCTTAGTTAGCCTTAGTCCCCTCGGCTTAAAAAGGCTTAAGAAGGCTTAGTTCGGCTTATAAAATAAAGGCTTAGTTCTCAACCCTAAACAACCCAGCTTATGAAAAAATACTTCAAATACATCCTCATGGCACTCGTTGCCGTGATCTTCATCGGAACATTCGTGTTCCTTTACATCAAGTCGCAGCCTCAGCCGGAGGTCTACGACGAGTTTACACTGCAGCGAATGGACATCCGCAAGACCACCGTCGTCACCGGCAAGATTGAGCCGCGCAACGAGGTGAACGTGAAGCCGCAAATCTCGGGCATCATCACCGAGATACTCAAAGAGGCTGGCGAGACGGTTCAGGAGGGCGAGGTGATTGCCAAGGTAAAGGTAATCCCGGACATGGGGTCGCTCAGCGCAGCACAGTCGCGCCTGCGTCTTGCCGAGATAAACCGCAAGCAGGCGCAGACCGACTACGACCGCGAGAAGACACTCTTCGACAAAGGACTCGTCGCTGCTGACGAGTACGACAAGATAGCGCAGGCTTTGCGCCAGGCTCGCGAAGAGGTGGACGCAGCTCAGGACAACCTCGAAGTGGTGCGCGACGGCGTATCGAAGTCGAACGCTTCGGCTTCGTCTACGCTCATCCGCTCCACCATCACCGGCTTGATACTCGACATACCCGTGAAGGTAGGCAATTCGGTGATTCTTGCCAACACCTTCAACGACGGAACAACCATCGCCACCGTTGCCAACATGAACGACCTTATCTTCCGTGGTAACATCGACGAGACGGAAGTGGGTCGTCTGTCTACTGGCATGACGATGAAGATAACCATCGGTGCGTTGCAGGATTTGAAGTTCGATGCCCGCTTGGAGTACATCGCCCCGAAGGCTACCGACCAGAACGGTGCCAACCAGTTTGAGATAAAGGCAGCCGTAAACCTTCCGTCCAACGCCACGAACATCCGTTCGGGCTATAGTGCCAACGCGGAGATAGTATTGGCAGAGGCGAAGAATGTGCTGGCTGTTCAGGAGAGTGCCATCGAGTTCGACGGCGACGATACGTATGTGTACGTCATCAAGGGCGAAGGCGACAAGCAGACATACGAACGTCGCAAGGTGCAGACTGGCATCTCCGACGGCATAAATATCGAGATACGTAGCGGCGTGAAGCCTAACGAACGCATACGCGGACCTAAAATGATTGCTACAGAGAAGGCAGAGCCAATGGCAAAGCACGGCAAGCACTAAGTCTACTATACTTAAAAACAAAGAAAACAAAATACTAATAACAAACCAATTATGAACAAACTTTTAATTACAGCCCTTGCTCTGCTCGGCACTTGCACAACAGCAGTAGCCGAAGACAACAAGGGCGTGGAGCCTACCGCTGGAGGTACATACAACCTCTACAACGTAGGCGCAAAGCAATTCCTCGGTACCGAGAACGGACGTTTGGTGCTTGGAGGAGAGAAAGTAAAGGTGACTCTCGAACTGATTGAGGGCACGACTACTCCCGGCTTCTACCGCATCAGTTCTGACAACAGCATGTGGGGAGCCGAATTATGGGGCACCCCCTCTGCCTACGGAGGCACATTCAACGAGTGGCGCATCGAGCCGGTGGAAGGCGCATACGCCATCTCAAGCCGCAACACGGAAGCAAGCGCATCGATGTATCTCTATCAGAACACCATCTACAACCGTCTGTCGGCTACCGCACAGATGCCTGGCAAGGAGTTCGAGACTGCTCAATGGCTCTTCGTTGACCCGAGCACACCAGAGACAGCTATCGAGAGTGTAGAGACCAATGATGTACAGACAGAGCAAACCACCAACACCACAACCGGTGTACACAACATCGGTGGTCAGCAGTTGCGCTCTACGGACAACACCGAGGGTCTGCAGGATGGCATCTACATCGTGGGCGGCAAGAAGACATTGCTAAAGAAATAACGCTCCGTAAGCATATACATTATTATATATTACAACAAACCTAAAAACATTATGTTATCAAATATCAAACAGCGCCTTGTGCTCATGCTCTCGCTGGTGTGCCTCCTCGCAGGCGGCACGCTCTCGGTGCAGGCACGCCAGTCGCTACTCACCAACTATACGCCTAACGGCAAGTCGTTCAGCTACGAGACGGCGATAAACTTCCAGAAGCAGAGCTTTAAGGCTGTGCTCGACCTCAGCACCTGCGACGACTCGAAAGCGAACGAGAACATTCTCTCTATCGGCGACGACCTTCAGGGCGCAAACGGATGGGGCGGCGTAAACGTAATACATCTGTTCTACACAAAGAGCAGCAGCACCCTGCAGATCAACTGCTTCAACCCGAGCAGTACTCACCGCGAGGACATCTCGAACATTTCGGGCGAGACCACCATCGAGCTGAAGTCTGACGGTCTGTACATCAACGGCGTACAGCGTTGCGACGCTTCTACGGTGAGCAACATCCTCGCCATGTCGTCTATCCTCTACGGCAGCACGCAGGGCAACACACGCTCGTGGGCTACGTACAAGGAGATCTCACTCGAAGACGTGGAAGGCGGCTCAACCGGCGGCGGTGGCACTACAAACCCCACCGAGCGCAAGTTCGATGCTTCGTGGATTCAGAATCAGCAGAAGGTAGGCGATTGGAAGGAGGATGCTCACGCTACGTTCATTCCTTACGCATCGGTAGAGGCGATGAAGAGCGACGCTGCGTTCAACGAGCCGTGGCTCACTCCGCAGAACGCTGAGACACAGCTGCTCAACGGCGAGTGGAAGTTCAAGTTCGTACCCGGAACACAGAATGGTCCTGGCGAAAGCGAGTTCTTCGCTGCCGACTACGACGACTCTGCCTGGGACAACATCCGCGTGCCACTCTCTTGGGAGATGGCTGGCTACGGCAAACCGGTATATACCAACGTGGGCTATCCGTTCCAGAACAATCCGCCGAACGCCAACGTGGGCTACACCTACTACGGCGTGGAGGACCACAACGCTATCGGCTTCTACCGCCGCTCGTTCAACGTGCCCGAATCGTGGAACGGCAAACGTCTCTTCGTCCACTTCGACGGCGTGTACAGTGCTGCCGTGGTATGGGTGAACGGCAAGTACGTGGGCTACTCGCAGGACTCTAACACCGATGCCGAATTCGACATCACCGACTTCGCCAAGGTGGGCGACAACCAGCTTTCGGTGCGCGTCTACCGCTGGTGCGACGGCTCTTATCTCGAAGGTCAGGACATGTGGCACCTCTCGGGCATTCACCGCGACGTATATCTCGTGGCTACTCCGAAGGTGTTCATAGCCGACCATTATATCACAGCGCCCAACCTCAGCAAGGACGCTACAAGCGGCACGCTGAAGGTGGCACTGAAGGTGGACAACCGCGACGGCGTGGAGGCTGCGAAGAAATTCCTCGTTGAACTGCTCGACCATGAGGGCAAGACCGTCGGCTCGGCTACAGCCGAATACAGCGGCAATGACACCAAGACCGTCGACGCTACTATCAGCCAGCTCAGCGGTCTGCACGCATGGAGCGCCGAAGACCCGTATCTCTACAGTGTCGTTGTTAAGCAGCAGACTGCCGACGGCACAGACGAGATGGTATTCTCTACAAAGTACGGTTTCCGCAATATTGAGCAGAAGGGCAACCTCGTCTACATCAACGACAAGCGCGTGTTCTTCAAGGGTGTGAACACTCAGGACGCTCACCCCGAGTACGGACGCGCCATCGACATGGAGACTATGCTGCGCGACGTGGAGATGATGAAGCAGGCTAACGTGAACACGGTGCGCACCTCGCACTATCCGCGCCAGCCGAAGATGTACGCCATGTTCGATGCCTACGGTCTGTACACCATGGACGAGGCTAACGTGGAGTGCCACTTCAACCAGAACCTCGCCTCTAACTCTACATGGCGCACAGCCATCGACGACCGCGAGGTGCGCATGGTGATGCGCGACCGCAACCATCCGAGCGTCATCTTCTGGTCGCTGGGCAACGAGTCGGGCGGCGCAAGCAACTTCTCTTCGAGCATCAGCAAGATTCGCCAGCTCGACAACCGCCTCATCCACTACGAGGGCAACATGAGCTACTCCGACCTCGGCTCGTCAATGTACCCGACAGTGCAGAATGTGAAGAACAGTAGCAACGGCTATTCGGGCAAACCTTACTTCATCTGCGAGTATGCACACGCGATGGGTCAGGCTGTGGGCAACCTGCAGGAGTACTGGGACGTTATCGAGGCAAGCAACGGCATCCTCGGCGGCTGCATCTGGGACTGGGTTGACCAGAGCTTCTACGATCCTGCACGCCTCGTGAAGGGCGAGCGCAAGAGCAAGAACGGCTTCAACTACTGGGTATCGGGCTACGACTACAACTCTACCGGTGGCGTGGGCGTAGGCTTCCAGGGCAACTTCGTAAACAACGGACTCATCACCCCCGACCGCGCATGGACGGGCAAACTCACCGAGGTGAAGCGCGTATATCAGAACGCTGCGTTCACAGCCTTCGAGGGCGGCAAGGTGACACTGAAGAACAAGAACTCGTTCGTCGACCTTGAGATGTACGACCTCGTCTATCAGGTGCTGCGCGACGGACGCATCGTCGAGGAGGGTAAGGCTGAAATGCCGGCTATCGCTGCCGGTACAGAGGCTTCTATCGATATTCCGTACACCACAAGCGTCACTGACGATGCTGAGTATCTGCTCAACCTCTCGCTGCGCCTCAAGGAGGCTACGCTGTGGGCAGAGCAGGGCTACGCCGTAGCAGAACAGCAGTTCGAGATTGGCAAACGCCCGACGCTCGCCGCTCACAAGGCTGACATGGAAAACAACTCGGCACTCACCATAGAGGGTCAGACCGTCAAAGGCAAGACAGCCAACGGCGAATTCGAGATCAAGTTCAACAACGGCAAGATGCAGTCGTGGACATACAACGGCAAGGCACTCATCGCCGAGGGTCCCGACTTCAACAGCTACCGCAAGGTGGACAACGACCGCAACTTCCGCCCGTCGTTCAGCAACTCTGCCAACGTCAGCGTGACCGGTGCGCTCGCCAAGAGCGGCGACAACGCTACACTGTCCGTGCAGGGCAGAGCCGATGGCTGCCAGTACACCATCGACTACACATTCTATCCTGACGGCGTGGTCGACATGAAGACAACCTTCTCGCCAAGCGGTTCATTGGCACGCATGGGTCTGGGTATGCAGTTCGCAGCAGGCTTCGAGGATGTGGAGTACTACGCACGTGGTCCGTGGTCGAACTATGCCGACCGCAAGACCGGCTCAATGCTCGGCCGCTACCAGACTACGGTAGACGACATGGTCGACGAGATGATCCACCCGCAGACCTACGGCGACCATCAGGATATGCGCTCGTTCACACTGCGCAACAACAGCGAGCTCGGCAAGTCACTCACTCTGAACATCGAGGCAGAGGGTCAGGCAGCCTTCTCGCTCGGCCACTACGACGAGACACGCTGGTGCACATGGGGCGACTCGATGTGGAACTCGCAGCTCCACTGGTACGACCTCACTCGCGACCCGCAGATCTACGCCCACTTCGACTACGCACAGCGCGGCTTGGGCAACAACTCTTGCGGCGGCGACGGCTGCCTATCGCAGTACGAGGTTCCGTCATGGAACTCATACACATACACCCTGCGCTTCACACCAAGCAACTAACTTAGGAGGGTATGGCATCCTGCCATACCCACGCAGCCATCGGTAAGGGATAAAGAAAGAGGGTATGGCATCCCTGCCATACCCACGCACCCTGAAAATATTCAAGAGGAGGGTGTGCATAGAAACATAGAATGCACACCCTCCAACCAAATACTAATATTTTTTAAAACTGTTCTATTATGAAAACTAAACTTTTACACCCGATTGCTCGTCTGGTACTTGCAATCTTGATGTGCCTGTCCATCTGTGGTAGCCATGCATTTGCCCAAGAGGCAGAGTCGTATGCTGTGTTCGATGAAGCCACGAACACGCTGACATTCAAGCACGACACCAACAAACCCGCTGGAGCGTTTGCGCTGAATGAGGTCGCCAATACCCCAGGTTGGTATAAATCCAATGACGATGGATCGAATGCAAATATCATCAAGAAAGTTGTCTTCGATGCTTCATTTGCTAATGCACGTCCAACAAATTGCCACTTGTGGTTCTATGGTTGTAAGAACCTTACAACCATAGAAGGCATTGAATACCTAAACACAGAAAACGTGACGAGAATGTCTCTCATGTTCAGTGGCTGTTCCGCTCTCACAACACTCAACTTATCAAATTTCGACACACAAAGTGTAACGAACATGACCGGCATGTTCAGTGACTGTCGTGCTCTCACGACACTTGATGTTTCAAACTTCAACACACAGAACGTGACGGACATGAGCTTCATGTTCTTTAACTGCTCGGCTATCACTACACTTGACATCGCAAAATTCGACACTAAGAACGTGACGAATATGAGTTACATGTTCTATCGCTGTTCTGCTCTCACAACCATCTATGCAAGCGACAAGTTCGTGACAACAGCATGTGAAGAAGACGAGAAGATGTTTGCAGAGTGCACTAACCTTGTGGGTGCCGTACCTTACGACGAAAATAAGGTGGGTAAGGAAATGGCGAACTACACCACTGGTTACTTCACAGATATAGCCTCAAAAGTCGCAGAGTCGTATGCCGTGTTCGACGAAGCCACGAACACGCTGACATTCAAGCACGACACCAACAAACCCGCTGGAGCGTTTGCGCTGAATGAGGGCGACAATGCCCCAGGTTGGTATAAATCCAATAACGATGGATCGAATGCAAATATCATCAAGAAGGTTGTCTTCGATGCTTCATTTGCCAATGCACGCCCAACGAGTTGCTACAAATGGTTCTATGATTGCACAAACTTAACAACCATAGAGGGTATTGAATATCTGAACACAGAGAACGTGACGAATATGGGTTGGATGTTCAGTAACTGTGAGGCACTCACAATACTCGACGTTTCAAATTTCGACACAAAGAACGTGACGAACATGCGCTATATGTTCAGTATCTGTTTTGCTCTCACGACACTCGACGTATCAAATTTTGACACTCAGAACGTGACGAACATGAGTAACATGTTCAGTGACTGTTCTGCACTCACAACACTCGACCTTTCAAACTTCGATACTAAGAACGTGACGGATATGAGTTGGATGTTCAGCTTCGATACTGCTCTCATCACCATCTATGCAAGCGACAAGTTCGTGACAACAGCATGTGAAAAAGGTCAGAATATGTTTAAAGACTGCACTAATCTTGTAGGTGCCGTACCCTACGACGAAAACAAGAGAGGCAAGGAAATGGCGAACTGCACCACTGGCTACTTCACAGATAAAGCAGCTACTGGCATTGATGCGCCGACGGTGTCGTCCGACACTACAGCGGAGTATTACGACCTGCAGGGTCACCGTCTGAACGCACCACAAAAGGGTGTGAACATCGTGAAGCGTGGCAAGGAAACAACAAAGATGCTCGTGAAATAAATATCAGGGGTGCAGCGGTCTCCGCTGCACCAACCAGAAAATATTTAGGAGGGTATGGCATCCTGCCATACCCTCCTATTTACAATTCGCAAGCAAAACAATCCATTCAACTTACATATCGTAACCACAACAAACCTAATCAAAAACAATCTTCCAAGTGTGTACGAACACACACTGTTTGATTTATATCAATAAAAGCGCGAATTCCGACACATTTATACATAATAAGTTTGCAGATTGAGCTAAAGTGCGTACCTTTGCATCGTCAAAAGGTTAATAGATTGTTTAGGTTAGTAGTAATAGATTTAGGTTTTTAGTTATTAGGTTTAAGGTAAATTGTTTAACAGGTAGCTATGAAGGATCGTGAGACTCTTCATTAATTACGAAAAAGGATTTTTAGTTAAACATAGGATTACGGCGCTGCTCGATGAGAGTAGCGCCGTATTTCTTTTATATACTAACATCAAGAATAATATCCTAATCAGCGTACCACAACCTTCATGCCTTTCACTATGTAGACACCAGCAGGTAGGGTAATATGCTTTTCTACACCTGCCTCTACGCTCTCGCGACTGACCATTCTTCCGTCAATGCCGAATACAGCAAGCTGCTCTGATTTGTCGGAGCCAACGACAAGTTCTCCAATGCCTCCAAAAACATTGAAGCCATCGGTTGCTTTGCAAGCGTCCAAGCCTGTAGACTTACCTGCTACATAGAGGATTTGTATGTTAGCCGGAACAGTAAGACCTTTAGTCTCATCCTCTACCAAAGCCAAATGGTACATATAGTTTTTTATCGTCACAAATCCCCAAGGAGACGCTTCCGAATCTAAATATTGCACATCAAAACTAATATGCATCGCCCTGTATCCCAAATTGGCAGGATAGAACTTCTCCTCAAGATAGAAAGTACTCTTATCGCCAGGCACATCGAACGACGGATAATCTCTGCTGATAAAGCTTTCGTTATACGAAGCGGGATCGGCACACGAGATAGTAAAATGCAACTTACCGGCACTACCGATATTTCTAAAAGCATAGCGCACCAAGGCAAAGTCATCGTTCACCTTAGGAAATCTGCAGTAACTATCACCGACATAAGCGTTTTCAAACTCGTTTGGAGTGGCGTTATTCTCCACACCAACAAGCGCCAAATACGGCTTAGGATCTTTGTCGATAGCCACTTTTACAGCCGATGCCATATCGTTTCCATCTTTGTCTTTAACCCAGAAATAGAAGTATGGGCAATCCTCAAAAGGATCCTTGGTATAAAGAGAAACATCAAGGTTGAGCGTAGCGTCAGAATGAGGTGCGACCGTGATATTGTCACCTTCGCCATTCGTATATCTAACTTCAGCCTCGTTTTCAGGATATTCCGGTTTATAATAGCCGACAATCTTTATAACACCGTTGTATTCTTCGTCGCCATTGTTAGTGACCACAACCTGCAATTTGCATGGAGTCAGATGGTTCACCATCAACAATCCCGATGGCTTTAAGGTAGCACTAAGCGTAGATGCAACTTGCGCTTTTGACGACGACTGGGATGTTGGTGTATAGACAACCGTTTCTGCAAAGGCAAACAGTGTAGATAAGAACATCAGCATCAGAACAAAGGGTAAAATAATCTTCTTCATAATCATGATGTTTTAAAGGGTTGGAACATTAGTTAATATCTGTTGCCCAAATTTAGGCATAATATCAATACAATGAGCCAATTTAACAGAAAATGTAGATTATATTCTACATTTTTTAACTCTATCATCATTCATACCTCGTTAAATCGGGACACGATAGCAACGATAAAAATAGTACTACAATGTTGCCGTAGCAGGACAACAGTATTGCCGTAGCAGGACAACGATATTGCCGTAGCAGGACAACAATGTTGCCGTAGCAGGACAACGATGTTGTCGTAGCGTGGTAATCGGATGGAAGATAAGGCTGGGAGATGGGCTGGAAGATACTGACATTTTTCAGATATCTACCAGCCTATTTTAGTTTCGCTTACCATTCATAATCAGCGAGTTAGGAAGATAAAAATCCAAGAATGGGAGATATGGGAGATTTTTTACGCAACTGATATTATTTAAACCAAATCTGGAACCTACGGAGGTATGTTGGGGAAAGTGCATAAAAAAACGACTAAGCGTTGAAATCAACTCTTAGTCGTCTACAGTACCCAGACCCGGGCTCGAACCGGGATGGGTTGCCCCACTGGTGTTTGAGACCAGCGCGTCTACCGATTCCGCCATCTGGGCATTGGCGTTTTGCGAGTGCAAAGGTACGCTTTTTATTTCGTTCCGCAAAACTTTTGAAGCAAAAGTTTTGCGGAAACGGTTAGTTTAAGAGCTTTTCAACTCTTTTACTTTTAAAAGCTTTGTGGCAGCGTGGTATGGGCAAGATGCCCATACCTCCTACTTTTTACTTTTTTACCTTTAAAAGCTTTGGGGCAGCGTGGTATGGGCAAGATGCCCATACCTCCTACTTTTTACTTTTTTACTTTTAATAGTTTTCTGCTTTCAGCTCGAAGTACGCCTGCGGATGCTTGCACACTGGGCAAAGCTTTGGTGCCTGCTTGCCTACAACGATGTGACCGCAGTTGCGGCACTGCCAGATGCAGTCGCCGTCGCGAGAGAACACTACGCCGTCCTCGATGTTCTGCAAGAGCTTGCGATAGCGCTCCTCATGATGCTTCTCGATAGCACCTACGCCACGCATAGCGGCAGCAATCTCTGCGAAGCCTTCCTCGTCAGCCTCCTTAGCCATGCGATCGTACATGTCAGTCCACTCGTAGTTTTCGCCTGCAGCAGCATCCTTCAGGTTCTCGATGGTGTCCTTGATGGCACCACCCTGCAGATACTTGAACCACATCTTTGCGTGTTCCTTCTCGTTCTGCGCCGTCTCCTCGAAGAGAGCAGCTATCTGCTCATAACCCTCTTTGCGAGCCTTTGATGCGTAGTATGTGTACTTGTTGCGTGCCTGCGACTCACCTGCGAATGCCTCCTGCAGGTTGCGCTCTGTCTTTGTTCCTTTCAATTCTTTCATAATGATTATTCTTTAAGCCATTTTTATTTTGTTTTTGCAAAGGTACAGATTAAGTTTGAAACTGCAAAGGAATAGTTGTAATTTTTACAAACTAAATTGTTTTATCCATTCCGCTACCTCTTTTGCGCAGCGTTCGTCGTTGAACATCTGCTCGGCAAGAGCGCGACCGCGCTCCCCCATCAGGCGTGCCTCGTCGGGGTGAGTGGCTATGTATTCGATGGCTCGCTGCCAACCTTCAACATCGCCATAATCTACGGAGATGCCACAGCCAAGGCGGTCGAAGTCGACGGGTATCTGCGGATTGCGACTGCAGATGATGGGGAGTCCGAGGGCGAGTGCTTCCACCACGGTGGTGAGTCCGGCGGTGTAGCGTGTGCGGTGGCAGCAGATGACAACGCAGTCGGATTTCGCCACCTCGCGTGCTATCTCGTAAGGCAGCAGTCCGCAAATCTTCACCACGTCGATGTTGTCGGCTGGCTCGCAACGCTCCACGGCTTCGAGGTTGGGGTTGGGCACGTTAGGGTTCGGATTGATACCTATATATAATATAAGGTGGCGACCGGTGCGATTGAACGCTTCGATGAGCGTGGGCTGATCGCGCTGCTCCTTGCCCGTGGCGATGAAAGATGGTGAGGGGGTGAGAGGGTGAGAGGGTGAGATTTGCTCTGCCTTGAGTTCCGCTTTTATCTTATCATAAAAGGCGAGGTCGGCACCCCAATGCCCAACGACGAGTTTCCGTGGGTCGGCTTTCGGTGCCTTCAGCGAGTCGTCGACGAGTTTCTGCGAGAAGAAGATTAGGCGGTCGAAACCTTTGTAGAAGAAGCGACCGAGCAGTTCGCGCAAGCGACTCTTCGACTTCACGATGGGCTGATGATGCCACACGATGATGGGCTTGCGGAACAAGCCGAGGGCACGCAGCAGCACCACAAGTTCGAGTCCTTTGTAGTGGGTGGCGTAGAGAGCGTCGTAGTGTTCGCGACACGTGAGCACACGCCACGCCGTGTAGAGCGCAGTCTTCAGTCGGGAGAGTTCGTGATGCGGCGAACGATGGTAGACCACGTCGATGCCGTTGTCGGCAAGGTGGCACGCTCCGTAGAGAAAGTGCGACGGAAATTCGCCCTCCGCCATGCGACGTAGGCAATACTGTATGTTCTGCGTATGGTAGAAATAAACCTTCATAGATAGCGGTAGTTGTATATCTGCATGAACGGATGAAGCAACGCACGCAGAAGTGCCACGGGGTCGGTTTCGTGTGTATAGAAGATGCGGTGACGATAGCGCACATACATGCGTTGCAATCCGAAGAACGCCTTCAATCCCCTACCCGTCTCGTAGCCGAGTAGGCGCAAGCCGTCGTGAAAGATTGCGTTGTCGGTGGTGGGGACTGAGGGGGTTGCCTTCGACTTGCGTTCCACCCACAGCAGGAAGTCGCGGCGAGCAGCGAAGTGGGCGTTCATCCGAGGCTTCACCTTCGAATAATTGCGCACGCCGTACCACACCATGTAGGCAGCATTGTCGGCAGAGCGCACACGATGGGTGTCGACACCCACGTATGTGGCAGCCTCGGCGTAGCGACGCTGGCGCACAAGCACACGGTCGATGAGCACGATGCTGTCGAGAGCCGCTGCGGCTGTGGCGGTCATCACGTCGTAGCATGTGCGGCGGTATATCTCGGGACATTCCTCCTCGGTGGGTATCACGTCGAGCAACTCGCGACGCAACACCTGGCAGTGGCCCATCATCGAGGCATAGAACAGACGGATGAGGTTGCAGTTGGGTCGGCGACTGTCGTAGCGCACCTCAGCACCAGTCTCGGTGAACGGCACCGAACGGCAGACACACATCATGTTCTGACCGATGGCGGCGCACTGCTCTTCGAGCTTCGTTGGCAGCCAGATGTCGTCCTGATCGCAAACGGCGATGAGGTTTGCGGTGGAACGGCGCATGGCAGAGAAGAAGTTGCGGTTGATGCCCTGCTGCTGCGCGTTCTGATAGACACGCATCTGCACCCCATTGGGCGCACGGCGAGCATAGTCGGCGAGCAACTCCATAGTGTTGTCGGTAGAACAGTCGTCCTGCACGATTATCTCCTTCGGCTTCAGTGTCTGCGCAAAGAGCGAGTCGAGCTGCTCTGCAAGGTGTCGACTCGCTCCGTTGTATGTACACATCACCACCGCTACGGTTTCGGTCTGATTCATTCTTTATAAAATAATTTAAGTTTCGCAGATGAAAGTAGTTAAGAAGTTAAGGAGTTGTCGCGCCCTACGGTCGCTAAGGAGTTCTTGCGAGCAAGCGGCAAAGCCGAGCGAAGCCATTAGTTTTTTTGCTTGATATAGCATTATAAGCATTTGGCTTCGCTCGGCTTTGCCGCTTGCTTGCAAGAACTTCTTAACTCCTTAACTACTGAATTCTCTGAACTTGCGAAAGTTCAGCAAAATAATTATGTCACTTCTTGACTTCCGTCTCCTCAATCAGCTCAGGCATGATAAACACGGCGTGCACCTTCTGCTTCTCCTTCGGCGGCACCTCCATATAGTTGCGGTAGAGGTCGCGCAGATAAGCGTCGGGGTCGGCAGGCGCAGCGAAACGCTTGCCTTCGAACTCTATTGTGGAGAGTGGGAAGAGGCAGTCGCGGCGGTGCATGATGCCGTAGCCGTTGTTGATGAGCACGTTGGAGATGTAGGTGTCGCGCTTGCGCAGAGCGAAAGCCGCTGCCCACATCGCCTTGCAGAAGAGATACTTCGCACCGAAGTAGAACAACTCGAACGTAGCACGCCACGAATACTGATGCGAGTGGTGCAGTATGGAGTAGCACTTCGACATCGCCTTGCCGTAACGCTTGCAGAAGCTGCGCGAGACATTAGGGTAAGGAATAAACGGGAAGATGTCGACGAAGAGTCCCTTCGAGTAGTCGAGCGAGAAGTCCTCCGTACCTTCGACATAGAACGAATTGAGGTCGCGTACCTTCATAATAGGTTCGCGAGTGTGCTCCGTCTCGGGCGTTTGCAGCACCAGTCCGCTGCGCAGCTCCTTGGGAGCCACCTCGGCGAAGCGGCGCGAGTCGTCGAGTGTCATCGCTATATCTATGTCGTCATCCCACGGGATGAAGCCGCCATGGCGCACGGCACCAAGCAGAGAGCCTCCGTCGAGCCAGTACTTGATGTCGTGTTTGCGACAGATGCGGTCTATCTCCTCAAGAATGGAGAGTTGCTTGAGCTGCGCACGACGGAGGTTGCGCTGTTTGAATTCGTTTATATAATTCATTTTTAAGTTGACGAGTAAACGAGTTGACGAGTTGACAAACCGATTAGTTGGCTACCGGTCGACGCACGTCTATCACCTGTCCCGTGCAGTCGGTGAGCAGGGTGCGCAGCGTAGCCTCAGCCACACGCTCCGGCATGAGCAACGTCTCGTCGGGCTCCACGCCGAAGTTCTGCTGGCGCATCGGAGTCTTTGTGCGCTCTGGGTTGATGCAGTTGATGCTGATGCCGTCGGCATCCCACTCCTGCGCCACAGCCTGCACGAAGTTGACGATGGCAGCCTTTGTCGACGAGTAGATGCTGTAGAAGGCGCGACCGCGGGTGTACGAGCTGGATGTGAAGAAGATGAGCTTACCGCGTGTGCGCTGCAGATAAGGACGTGAGCGCAGAGCCACGTTCACCGTACCCATATAGTTGGTCTGCACCGCCTTCAGGATGGTGTCGTACTCCATCGAAGCGAGCGGCTCGCGGTTGAGCACGCCGGCGGTGTTGATGACGTAGTCGATGTGTCCTTCCTTCTGCTCCACTGCAGACAGAGCGAGTGCCACCTGGTTGTCGTCGCCCACATCGGTATGCGTTGCGCTGCGCGAGAACGAGTGGACATGAGCACCACTCTGCTCGAGCATCTCGACGATGTTCTTGCCGATGCCGTAGCTTCCGCCGAACACCACAGCCACCTTTCCGCGGAACGAGTCAGCGCCAATCTGCACGTCGTTGGGCTCGGTGCTCTTCAGCTGGAACAGCTTGTCCATCATGTAGGTGTCCTCGCGATAGGTGAGCTTCATGTTGCTCTCCTCGCCACGCACCACAAAGATAGGCTCTTCGGGCAGGTATGTGCGCACCACGCCGCAGTCGTCGGTAGTGCGGAAGTTGGGGTCCTTGAGTGCCTTGTCGTAAGCATCGGATATCAGTTGGCGGTCGAACGCCTGCGGAGTCTGTCCGCGGCGCAGACGGGAGCGGTCGGGTATGTTCGTGATGAAGTCGCCGTCGACCTCAATGATTGTGTCGGCAGACGGTACGGCAACGTTCACGGCACGATGCGTGTCGAGTGCCTTCACCACGTCGTCGATGATGCGCTGGCTGACGAGTGGGCGCACCGCGTCGTGGAAGATGAGGTTGGCATCCTCGTTCTGGTAGGCGGTGATGGCAGAGAGCGACGAGTAGTAGCGCTCGGCTCCGCCCTTCAGTATCTTCTTCACCTTGCGCCACTTGTTGCGCAGCACGATGTTCTCGAAGTCGGCAACGAGTGCCGGGTTCGACACGATGGCTATCTCGTCAATGTGCTGGTTGCGCTCGAACACGTCGATGGTGTGCTCCACAACCATCTTGCCTGCCACCTTAAAGAACTGTTTCGGTGTGGACATGCCCAAGCGTGAGCCTACTCCACCGGCAAGGATAATGGCGATGTTTCTCTTCATATTGCAGGGTTTGGGGGTGTTACAGTTTCTTGAACTCGGTGTATATCTTATCGGCTATCTCGCGGAACTCCTCTTCCGAGAGCTTCAGCTTCGGATTAGAGAAGAGCATGTCCTTCTCCGACTGCATCGGGATGAGATGGATATGTGCGTGCGGCACTTCGAGTCCGAGTACTGCCTCGCCCACCTTGATGCACGGGAAGGCACGCTTGATGGCTACAGCCACCTTCTTTGCGAACACCTGATACTCGGCAATCTCCTCATCCTCCATGTCGAAGATGTAGTCAACCTCGCGACGCGGAATGACGAGTGTGTGACCCTTCACCAACGGGTTGATATCGAGGAAAGCGTAGAACTGTTCGCTCTCAGCACACTTATAGCTGGGAATCTCGCCTGCGGCGATTTTTGAGAATATATCCATAACAATAGGTTTTAAATGTTTATTTCTACAAAATTAGTAAAAATAACGGATAAGCGCACGCATTCACACATATTTTTATATACGCAAAAGCCAGAAACCTCAGACTCCGAGTCTGCGACTTCTGGCTTTTAACGTATTATGGTGCGCCCAATCGGCTGCTTCTTACGCTCTCTGCGATGTGCGGACAAGCCACACTCAGGTGTTATGCGAATGTGATGTTCTCGATGCGCAGACGGATAGTGCCACGCGGAATCTTAATCTCCACTTCGTCGCCCACCTTCTTGTTGAGCAGACCCTGTGCGATAGGTGTATTGACCGAAATCTTACCCTCGCGCAGGTTAGCCTCACTCTCGCTCACGATGGTGTATGCCATCTTAGCGTTGTTGGCGAGGTTGACCATCTCCACCTTCGAGAGAATCTGAACACAGTCGGTGCTCAGACGCGATGTATCAATAATCTTCGCTTCAGAGATAGCAACCTTCAAACGATTAATCTTCTCCTCAAGATGAGCCTGCGCCTCCTTAGCGGCATCGTACTCTGCATTCTCGCTCAAATCGCCCTTGTCGCGAGCCTCTGCAATGGCTGCAGAAGCCTTCGGACGCTCTATTGTTTCGAGCTGTTTCAAATCGGCAACGAGCTTGTCGTAGCCTTCTTGTGACATGTAAGCCATGATTCTTTTGTTTGTTAATTAATATTTTACATTACAATAACAAAAAAACAAGAACCCCGACACTGTTCCTGCTGCCGGAATTCTCATTCATCTGTCTTTTTATACTATTTTCGCTAATTACACCATTCTTGCCACTACCTGATTTAACAAAAATGGTTTGATAGTTTTGCAAAGTTAGGCATTTAAATCCATATAAACAAGCGTTTTAGTAGATTTTATTTTACAGAACACAACACCACGCCACCTACTTCACACGTCTTAATATATGTCAAAATAGTTGTCGGTCTGCGGAGTTTTGCTTAAATTTGTAGGAAAAAGAAAACTACTTTTATGACTATTATTCCCGCAACACCAGCGCACGCAGCCGACATCGCACAGCTCATTATGACGGCAATGACGGAAGAGTGCTGCCAGTATCTGGCTGGCAAGGAGCACACGCTCGACGATTTCTATCACATGATGCTCGACCTCGTACTCATGGACGACTCGCAATACAGCTGGCGCAACGCCTTCGTAGCTGTCGACGAGGAAGCCACAGAGGGCAACGTGGAGTATGCACCGGTAGCCGGTGCCATCGTAGGCTACAACGGAGCCGACCTGCGCCGCTTGCGCCGCCGTTTCCAGGAGGAGGCACTCAGACAGCTCCAGATGGACTACTCGCAGATGGACGACGAGACGGAAGCCGGCGAGTTCTATCTCGACTCATTAGCCATCTACCCCGAATACCGTCGTCGCGGCATTGCTCGCCAACTGCTGCAGCGTGCCTCGGAACACGCTGCAAGCCTCAACCTGCCCGCAGCGCTGCTCGTAGACAAAGGCAACCCCAACGCCGAACGCCTCTACCGCTCGGTAGGCTTCGAGTACTGCAACGATGCAATGTGGGGCGGACACGAAATGCGCCACCTACGCTGTCCTATTAACAAGTAGGGCAATAATAAAAACAAAAATCCACCGCAACGAACGCTGCGGTGGACCAAACTTTATTTATTAACTTTTTTATTTTCTCGACTATTTAACAAGACTCCCGTCTCATTTTGAGTGGCGAGAAAGACTATTTATTGTTGTCTTCTCCCCACATTCCTATTGCAGCAGTCGCTGCAAATAGGCTCATCATTACCGTCATCAACATAACCTTTCTACTTATTAACCTTTAAAACTACCAAACTATATACCTTTTATTGACAATCTTTACCTAAAAACTTCTTTACCTTTCAAAACTTAAGACCTTTACCAAAGTTACCCTTTACTTTTCACCTTTTATAATACCTTATCAGAAGTCATCCTCTCTTGTTCAATCTTTTACCTTTACCTAATCTTTTACCTTTACCTAATACCTTTCGGTGTTGTTATCCTAATCTTTTACCTTCTGATGTCGTCCTGAATCTTCTTTACCCTTAAGACTTTCCTATTGAATTATCCTTTCAATACCTTTTACCTAATGTTGTTAGTCAAGCGGTTGCCTCACGGTTCCCTTGTTTTGACGATGCAAAGTTACGATTGTTTGCGTACACAAACAAGTATTTACACTCTTTTTTCGCATAAAAACGCCTATTTTTGACCTACATCAACCCTTAATGTGTTCGCACACACCTACAATCGTTTGCAAACTGCCAAACAACGGTTTTACCGGACAGCAATAACAAAGAAAGCGCCCTGCAAATGCTTTCACACTTGCAGGGCGTTCAACTTTAATAAAATAGTGAGTTATTTAGTTGTCTAAAGGTTAGAAATCGTCATCTTTGTAATCATCATCCCCTTCTTCTACGATGCCGAATCCATTCTTTTCGTCACCGTCGGGACTCCAGCCACGGTCGCTTTCAAGGCTTCCAGCCATTATCTGTAAAGGCTCCATTTCGACAACGCTAATCTCCGGAGCTACATATTTCTTCTTTTTCATAATGCAGTTATAATATTATTTCTTTACCACTACCTTGTTGTTAACAACATACACACCTTTCGGCAACTTATCGACATTGTTGGTGTTCATGCGCACACCGCCAAGGTTGTAGATGCCGGTGTTTGTATTCTGCTTGTTCTCCTCAATCACGTGGATGCCAGTTGTACCATCCAAGCCGTTGCCATCAAGCGAGAACATCAACATTTTGCCCGTGTGCATATCCTCCTTAAGCCAGCAACGATAAGCCTTTACAGTATGGTCTTTATTTGTGTGAACCAGGTCGCCCTTGCTGAACATATATGAGTCGGCGGACACAACGGTCTTACTGTCGTACGAACCAGTGTAGGTCATGCCTCCGCCATTTACTGTGTGTGTCAGATTAGATGTCTGGTCATCGTAGTTGATGCCATTGGCTACATATACATGACCGTCGAGAATCTTCGTAACACCATCGATAGTGTATGAATAGTTGCCGAGCGGCTCCTTAGTAGGATATATTATATAAGGTATATTCTTATGCAGCACTACGCCATCAGCGGCTACGTCTACTGTAGAGAACTTTATCCAGTTGTTCTCCAAACGGTCGAACTTTGCCATCTGTACACCATCGCCGAAAGCTTGCTTAACCTGAGCTGCTGTCATATCGACGGGAAGAATGATAGAGTTCCATCCCTTCTTGTTGTTGTCGGCACTCTTGGTGAATGTACGGTGGAGCAGCATCTTGGCTCCAGTGTATGACTTCTTCACGTCAAGAGTCTTGTCCTCATCAAGAACCAGAAGGTCGTCGTATCCGTTGAGGGTTCCGTCGTCGTTCATGTCAGTACGCAGAGCGAAGCCCTTAATCTGAAGATTCTCAAGAGCAGAGAGTGCCTTAACAGGTGTGATACGAACCTGATCGAACGACTTGGTAGGATTAAGCACGGCATAGCTGTCGCCCTTACTGCCAATAATATCAGCACCAAGAACCTTCCAGCTTGTCAGTTCTTCCTGCTTCTCATCATCAAGATAGGTGGTCAACTTTAGACCTTCGCCCAGACTTGCACCCAATCCTAAAGCCAGATTCTGGGTTACCATAACAAGCTGCTGTCCCTTATCAACTACTTTACCCATATTGACTGAGATTGTAGAGCCTCCCAAGTCTACGCCCAACGGGAGAGTCAAGTATGTATCCATCGAGTCGTCAATCAAATTGCTCAACTCGTTGTAGCCGTTGCCAATGTTGGCAACTTGGACCATCTGAGTGTTTGCAAAGTCGATTGATGCATTGGTATTGTTTGTAGATACCACCTGAGCGCCGTAAACGGGATTGATTGTAGCATTGTCGGCATCTGCATCGGCTACATACGCATAGTAGATATTGAGCTGTGAGAGGTCGGCAGAAAGAACGCCTGTTTTATAAAGTACAATCTCATCAAACACAGAGCCCGCGGGCACTTCAACGTTCAGACACATTTTACGTGTTTCCTCTTTACCGATAAGTCCGGCTGAGATGGCATCCCAATTGGTTGTTACATCTCCAGTCACTTCCTTGCCTTTATTGTAGAGCTTGATGTTATAGAGATTAAGCACATCAGCATCGAGTCCGGTAGCCTTAACAGATACCACAAAACCAACCTTCATCTTGCCATTGAAAGCTCTTGCATTGCCATTCAAGCCATCTGCAAAGTTAGAGCCATCAGCAGTCTTGATGCCAACGAGACCTGTGTTGGCAGCCAATTCAACGTCTGGCTGACGATAGGCGAAATCGTTGAGAGAAGTAGTAAGTATGGCTGAGCGGTTCATCATTCTATCGGATATCTGTATCAAACCACCGCCAAACTTATCGCTCAACATATATTTAGGCTCCTCACCCTCCTTATTGACAAGGATATCCACTCCGTGTTCCTCCGCAACATATGTGGGAGCATAGTTGAGGGTTGTCTCTTCATAGCATTTTTCGCTTCTGCCTTCATCTTCAAGAACTGTTGCCTTAAACACATATTTGCCTGGAATATCAAGATTAGAAACCAGGCCAGTTTCTGTGTTCAATTCAACATTTGAACCTGTTGGACGATCTACAATCGACCATTTTACCTGTACGGTATCATTGTGCTGCAACTGGAACTGATTGACACTTCCAGATACGTCACGACTTGATGTTGCATTGATAGGACAATGATGAGAAGCTGCATCGGGAGCCATGCGCACAAAGGCGTAGTTGACATATATCGCACCCAAATTAACATTTACTCCTCCAAAAAATATTTCCACTGCAGAGAACGCATCAGGAGCCTTCATAACGACCTCTGAATTTGTCTTGGAACCAATAAGGCCAAGATTCAAAACTGTACCAGAGATTGTTTGACTTGTAATATGTTTTCCGTCCTTATTATAAAAGTTAAGACTAATAGTAGAGCCTAAACCTATATCCAGAAGCTTTGTCATACCATATTTGAATCCCACTTCTGTACCAGCAGGAAAAGCCTCCTTATTATCAGACGAAGTGGCAGTAACTTTAGCAGGAACTGAAACAATCAAACTTTGTACTGTAAAATTGTCAGTAAGGTCAGCATTGATAAGGTCACCACCCAATGTATTTGCACTCAATTTAAAACTTCCGCGCTTCTGTTCCTGAGAATACTTCGCAATACCATTCTCCTTATTATCGGTAATAGTATACTCACGAGCCTTGCCTACAAATGCATACTTGATATTAATAGCAGAGAGCACTTTGGCATCAACTCCACACTGAACGAGCTTGATTTCATCGAAATCACCGGGAGCTGTAGCCATGTACAATTTGTTGACCTGATCCGAACCAGGGAATGTCAGCAACGACAAGCCAAGTCCGGTGACAGACTTACCGGTAGAGATCAACTGAGGCTTGTCTACTTTTTCTCCGTCCTTAAGGAACTGAATCTTATAGAACTGTGCTAAATCGAGAGCAAGGATGCTTGCCTCTGATGTTGCACAAATGACAAAACCGGCCTCTGTACCACCAGCATAATAATGCTGATTGTCCTTAACACTGATAATAGGACTTGCTACTACGGTAGCTCCAACAAGCGCCGGAATCGTAGCATAATCATCCATATTCTCGTTGCAAAGGTTCTGAAGATTAGCTGTTCCAGAAACCACCTGAACACCATCACCAATGCTATTGATTGTACATCCCGGTCCTACGAGAGCACGACGGTTGTTAAAATAATTCTCCTTAGACGGATCTGAATCTTGCCAAACCTTCTTCTCGCTTTTGTCAACACCATTTGCGGTTGCGGCAACCATTGGCATAGCCAAAAGCAAGAGAGTTGCGACAAAACAAATTTTCCTGAAAAATCTCATTGACATCATTAAAAAAAGTTTTTTTTGATTTTATCGTATTATACGTATTATTATTTCAATCAAAACGTTTCTTCTAAATTCGGAATTTGCGCCTCTCAAAATCTTCGATGCAAAGGTATATATATCCTGTAGACTAAAGTGCGTTGAGTAAGCTTCAAGTAAGTATGAGTAATATGAGAAATTCACAACTACCAGATAAACAGCAACTTACACAACGTGAAATGGGGGGGGTAAGTAAGAATCTAAAAAAAACGATTTAAAAAAAGTAGAAAATACATATAATATATCTAATAAAAAATCTATAAATTTGTAGATAAAAAAGGAAGATCTAAATATTCAAAGACCTATGAGGACATTGATATTGACCATAACTATCTGTCTGTCGATCATTAATGCTCGCGCAGACAATAACAAACTTTACGAAAGATTAGACTCAGTAATAGCCCATAGTGCGGATTATGATGTCATAAAAGAAAAAAGGCTAAAAGACATTAAGCTTGGAGCTAAATTCGTGACCGCTACAACAGACAAGCTACGCATATATGAACAGTTGGCAAACGAGTATAGTCCATACGTTTACGACTCGGCAATGGTGTATATCCAAAGGGGAATAAGCCTTGCCAAACAGACTGGCAATTCTGATTATTGCAACCGATTCCTGATTACAAAGGCAAGTCTGCTGATTGAACGAGGCTTCTATATTGAGGCGAAGGAAAGTCTGGACAAAATCGAGATATCACAATCCGATCCAAAGCAAAATTTCCTTTTCTACTGCGCCCAGAGTTCACTCTATTACAATCTGAATGTCTGTTGTCAGAAAATGGAGTTCAGCCAACATTATAACGAACTGTTCAAGGAATATATTGGCAAGGCACTATACTACTGTCCGAAGAATAGTGCAATGTATTATTATACGAAAGGTATAAATCTCTTTTTCTCAGGCAGGAGTATCAATGAGATTAGTGCTTCATTGAATAAGGCAATGCAAATGTTCGGACCCGAAAACCGCATGTACGGCAGGGCGGCATACGCTCTGTCAAAGGCTTACGGCAACAATAAACTGTGGGAGCAGCAGAGGCGTTGTCTGCTGCTTGCTGCCATTAGCGATGTAATGTCGGCTAACAATGAGAGTCTGGCATTGCAGGATGTTGCTCTGTTGCTTTATAAAAACAAAAATGATCTTGACAAAGCCCGGAAATATATAAATCAAACATTGAAAGACGCACATGCATACAATAGTAGTCTGCAACGGGTAGAGCTGTATACCAACCTGCATGTAATATTGTCAGCTTACAATGAAAAGCTCCAAAAGGAAGCCATCTGGAAAAACGTGACGATAATATGTATACTTGTGCTGTTGGTTGTCATTGCAGCAGCAGTAGTGTACGTCAACCGGAAAAAAGATTTGTTGAAACTGTCGGAGAAGGAACTGAAAGCCTTGACTGAAGAGTTGAGCGCTACCAACAAACAACAGCTAAAGGACAACAAAGCTCTTCAAGACTCAAACGATGAACTGATAAGCTCTAACAAAGCGTTTCAGGACTCCAATGACGAACTGACGAGCTCAAACAAAACTCTTCGGGACTCTAATGATGAACTTAAGGGCTCAAACAAAGCACTTCGGGATTCTAATGATGAACTTAAGGGCTCAAACAAAGCACTTCGGGACTCTAACGATGAACTTAAAGGTTCAAACAAAGCGCTTCAGGACTCTAACGATGAGCTTAAGGGCTCAAACAAAGCGCTTAAGGACTCTAACGATGAGCTTAAAGGCTCAAACAAAGCGCTTCAAGACTCTAATGATGAGCTAATGAGTTCAAACAAAGCACTTCAAGACTCTAATGATGAGCTAATGAGTTCAAACAAAGCACTTCAAGACTCTA